>OCAO01000026.1_pt1 | contig 147210 bp, 153 predicted proteins | sample 1477151 | NCBI WGS metagenome assembly OCAO01 (sample SAMEA2580298, study PRJEB22360) | human gut metagenome | biome: human gut; feature: human-associated habitat; material: faeces | place: Denmark | collected 2008/2010 | reverse complement strand
AGTGTCCGGAAACCTACCGCAGCAATGCGGCAAGGCGCTGGGTACTTAGCCTACTCAATAATGTAAATATGGTAACTGGCAAGTGTTATCAATCCAACAAGAAAAGCTACCACCAAATCAGGTATCAAAGCGATAAGCTATGCAAGGAAAATAGCCTATCTGTGATTGATGAATTCTACGAGAGCTATAAGAGAAAGTACAAAACAAATGGTAAGTCATGGTATGAAAATGAGCAATCTAAGAAAGGTACTTCTTGGAAAAGCAGGCTTCAATTTGACATTGATCGTTTGATAAAACAGTCTAAGGATTGGGAAGAATTTCTAAAGAAGATGGCGGAGCTTGGTTATGAAATAAAGCATGGAAAACATATAGCCTTTAAGCCAAAAGATAAGCAGAGATTTACAAGGGCTAAGACGATTGGTGAGGATTATACGGAAGAAAGATTAAGAGAGCGTATTGTAGAAAATCAAACTATTAAAACTCCATCTATCAAAAAACGAATCGGAAATGTCATCAATATGAATACCAATGTCAAGGTGAAAGAAAGCAAAGGCTATGAATACTGGGCAACAAAACATAACTTAAATACAATGGCTGAGTCAGTTGTTTTCATCAGAGAACATGGCATTAACTCCGTTAAGCAGCTTGATGAATACATCAAGAAAAGTGCTGAAGAAAGACAGAACTTACAAGATAAAATCAAAGAAATTGACAAGGACATGCAGCTACTTTCCGATACGATGGAACAAGTTCATACTGTTAAAAAATATCGAGCCTACTACAAAGAATATAAAGCAAATACTTCTGATAAGGGATTTTTTGAGGAGCATAAAGCTGAAATCACACGCTACGAAACAGCTCTTGCAAAACTAAAAAAATCCTATTCAAAGCTGCCAAATTCCAAGGATATTTTAGATAAACTTGATACATTGCAAGAAAAAAAGAATACCCTAATGCAAGAGTATTCTTCTACAAAATCTACTATGGACGAGCTTTATCAAATACGAAAGAACTATGGAATTTACATGGGCAAGGAGATGGAGAGATAGCCATCTCCTCTATTTAATCGAAGAAATATCCATAACATTTTCTTCTCCAAAAAATTCTTTTGCTTTCCCTAATATGTCAGAATCATTAGTAGGCATATATATTATTAAATCCTTTTTTGCTCTCGTTATACATACATAAAATAATTTTTTCGTTCTTAGCTGAACATTGGAATTTGAAGACCCCTTTCCAAATAATGTATTAAAATCATATTTATTCCAATCAGATTCTAATACAAGAAGTACATTGTCATATTCACTACCCTTAACACTATGTTGAGTACAAATTGGTGAAAATTCTTTTAAATATAAAACACTTTTTCTATATTGATTAAATGTTATCTTTTTTATTCTCTCCCATAAATAAAACCCTTTATTTAAAATATAATCACTGAATAATTCATCTTCTTTGAGTAACCCTTTTACTTCCGCAAATTTTAAAACATCTTCTATCGTTTTATTATCTTCACTTACAAGATAATCAATTGCTTGCTTAAGGCAAATCTTATCATTCCTATTATGAATAGAAAACTTTGTTATTCGTAAAAAATCATTAAATTTATTAGCCTCATATAATTCAATAATCTCCTCTAATATATCTAATCTGCGTAAAATCCTATCTCTATAAGAATTAGCTTCATATCTACCACTCATCCCATTTAATTTATATGACATAAGAGATTCATTAGTAACTCTACATTTTTCGTAAGCTTCTTTCCATGGCATATCTTTTAAAACACTGTATATTGAATGATAAATTTCATTTCCGTTAATTTGATCCAACAGCTCTACCTTTTTATATGTCGGTTTTACCTCTAACGCCAATTCTCCCAAAGTCTTATCACTGTCTAAATTTCCCTTATCAATTTTTTTCTTTATCTTGCTTATAAGCGTAATTATCAAATCAGCATTATATAGATCATATAAGCCTTTAAATCCAGCCATTTCAGCATTATATTTATGAGTCAACCTTAACTCTTTTGTTTGTTTTCCATCCGAGAAATTCCAAGATTCAAAAATACTCTTTTCCTTTATGCTTATAAAATCATCTGTTTCATTTCCATATAAAAATTTAATACTGCCTTCTTTAATAGTGCCATTCTCCATATTAGGTGCATTTATATCTTCTGAAGGTTCTTGTATAATACCATCATCTCTAAATTTATTGGCTACTTCAATTACAACTCTTGGATTTCTTCGGTTTTGAGTTTTTACTATTTTAGTTAAACTATATTGATTTAAATTACCAACTCCGTTGTCATATATAGATTGCATTGAATCTCCAAAAAAACCAATTACATTTTTCTTACTGCTTTGTTCAAGATGTTTTAATAATATATCAGCAACTAAAGGACTTGTATCTTGATATTCATCAACAAAAATGCAGTCTGCAATATCCTTCAAAATGTCTGCTATTTTTTTGTATTTCTCAAACATTTTCTCTGCAACAATCAAAATGTGATCATGGCTAATTTTAATTCTGTTTTCATCATTTGGCGTTACAGAATAATACTCGTCATAATCCACATAAAGATTTTTGAAATAATCTTTAGAAATTAAATCCTCAGAAAAATCTTTCGGCTTTTTAAAGTTCTTTTCATCTTCATCATTAATAAGTTCTACTAAAACATCCTTAATTTCATTTTGATATTTTCTGATAAGATCCCATATAAACTCATGGATTGTTGAAACCCAAATATTCTCATTTTCTATTCTTGATAAAATTTCTGCAACTGCATTATTTGTATATGTAATGCATACTATCTTAATATCTGGTAATTCTTCTGTGAGTGCATTTATTAAGGAAATTAAGGAGTATGTTTTTCCACTCCCAGCTCCACCTTCTAAAATGAAACTTTCACCATTTTTTATACATTGAAGAGCTTCTAAAACTTCCTTTTCTAAAGTTACTGTATCCATAATAAGCCCTCCTCAATATAATGTGGAACCGTCCATTTTTCATCCTCATTACCATCTTCTTTATCGAAATATAATAAACTTGATGCAAATGCTGACTTCTTTTTAACATTATTTAATGCAAATTTATAATAATCGCCACTTTCTATTTCATCAGCTGCAAAGTCTTTTAAAGCTCCATATTGATAAAACCCTTCTTTGTTTTTTAATATAAAGTCTTTATTTAATGCTATAAATGCATCTTCAAAACTACTCGCTTGATACTCACCATCAGATTCTGGTATTTGATAGGCTATTCTCATATTATCTTTAATTTTATCCTCAGCATTTTTCCCTACAAGTTCCTTAAATTGATTATTCGATGTATCAATTCCGGTATCTTTAAAAAATTCTTTTATTGATGCGTTACTTGTATGTGTTCCCTCATCGGGATGACAACTCGTATATACAGTTCTTTCTTTTCCATTTTTATCTATTTTCTTTTCAGCTTTTACAGAGTCAATATCCGTAACAAACAAAACTTTTGTTCCTAAAAAGGAAAATAAAGGCATAAATATATGAGAATGCGCTCCAACTTCTATTATAGAAATATTCTGTGATAATAGTGGGATAAGATCTGCTTTTGGCTTTTCTTTATTATCAATCTTATGCATCATCATTGGCATTAAAATTCGTTCGGTATCTCCTTCTATACAAATAGCTTTATCCGCAAAGAAAAGTTCACTTCTATTCATTGTCAAATATTGTTTTACAAACTTAAATCCTTTCTGTTCATCTCCACCATACTCTTCTTTTAAAGAATTAAAACTCTTAGCTATAACCATATTCTCGTTTTTCTTTAAATATATAATGTCATCAAAGTTACATTCAGAAACTATATGTGATGAATGCGAAGTGATCAAAATCTGCAACTGTTTATTCTTGTCTTCCAACAACTTTTTTCTATGTGCTTTGATATGAGATTTAATATTCCTTATAAATATATACTGTAACTGAGGGTGTGTATGTGCTTCAGGCTCTTCAATATATAAGAGATTTATATCTGCTGGTTGTTCAAATAATTCCTGTATCTTGGTTTCAATCTCAAATAAAATACCAATTAAATTCAAATACCCCAACCCATTATATGTTTCTGGGAGCGAACAATCTCCCCCTTGTCTATAACTTAAGTTTGTATTATCTGACAATAAATTTTTCTCTGAAATAGATGACTCTATTGCTATATCAATTCCATTTTCTGCACCACCATAAGTTTTAATAACATCTATAACATCACTAAAAATACCATCAATGGGTTCTTCACTTTCACTTTTTTCTCCATTGTAAATCTTATATAATTCTTTATCGGCTTCCTCCAATTTTTCTTCAAGTCTTGTAAATACCGACTCACTTTCATCTTTTGCAGCTTTATAAGAACTGAAATATTTACCAGTTAAACCTGATAAAACATGATTACGATCATCATTAGAAACAGCTCGATCAGCTCTTATTCCTGCCACTTTAATGACTTTTTGAATATCTTTATTGTCAATTTCTTCTGATCTATCTTGCGTTATTTTGTTTGCTTCAACATCAAACCCTCTTGAATATTTTTTCGTTTCAAAGAAGTTTGCAAAATACTTACTCATAAATTTGGAAAATGATTTAAAATCTTCAATATTTTTTTCACTAATAATGTTTTTTAATTCTATGATTTTTTTTGCAGCTATTAACGAAATAAATTCTAACACTATAATGTTATTTTCTGGGTTTAAATCCATCATGAATTTTTGAATATTTGCATATGAATCATTATCATCATACTCGATAAATAATTGCAGATTAACAGTTTCTAATGATGCAACTTTCTCTTGCTCAGATATATCAAAATCAATTATTTTTTCATAAAGTTCTTTCTGACATTCCAAATTTATATCTTCCCACATCACTTTAGATGAATTTAACATCTTATCTAAAATAATAAGGGCTGATGTTTTTCCACAATTATTTTTACCTATAACTAACGACAATTCATCTTTAAAATCTAATTCAAAATTTTTTAATAACCTAAAATTTTTAACTTTCATCTTTTTTAAAATCATTTTCTATCCTCCTTTTTTATTATTGCTTTATACACTCAACTATTTCCTCAATATCACAATCCAAAGCATTGCAAATCCTAAGTAAAACATCTGTAGTTACATTTTGTCCATTCTTCATTTTGTAAAATGTGCTTTTACTTATTTTTGCCTTTTCCATCAATTCATTATTTGTCATATCTAAATCAATGAGTTTTTTGAACAATCTTTTATAACTAAAAACCCTCATTCTTATCCTCCGTTCAAGAAAACTATATTTATTACATTGTACCATAAAATATACTTTTTTCATAAATATATTCTCTTTAATCGAACTCACACAAATAAAAAAAGAGCCGGTGCAGCCCTAAGACCACACCGACCATAAATTTATCTCTCAGCTTCTTTGTTTGCCTCTTTCTTTTCTTTTGGCTTTTCCTTATCTTCAGTCTGATATTTCTTGATAGCTCCAAGTACGGATTCTTTCTTTTCTTCTTGTCCTTTCATCTGTTCCTTCACCTTTAACAGCTTTGAAGAAAGTATTCTAATATTACTATGTTCCTTACCGTTATCATCAATGGAAGTTCTGATTTGTCCAAAGAGCTTAACAAAATCTCCCTGCTTAAAGTCCTTTGGAATATCACTCTTTTCTCCATAAGCAGAGCAATTATGATATACCTTGTTACCTTCATCATCTTTGGATACTACGGAGAAATTCGCCACATTGAAGGCTTCTCCATTCTTATTTTCTCTTTCAATTACATCGACCGCTCCAACGATATTTCCGACGATATTGATAAGATTATCCTTTTCTTCCTGAACATAAGGCAGGTCTTTTATCTGCCCCTGTTCCCTTAAATCCTCAATCATATAGTCAAATTCCTCATGCAGCAAATTAACGGTGTCATTGTCCATATAAGTGTCATAGAGCTTATCCAAAGCACTTTCATCATTGATACCTTTTTCCATGCTTATAATCGCCTTTACAAAGTCCTTATGGTTATAATTTACCATATCTTCTATTTGATTTATCATTGTTTTGTAATCCATGTTTTTATCTCCTTTCATGGCAAAAGGGAGGTTGCCCTCCCCTTATCTTAAAATTTCCTGTTCTTTTGTTTTTTGTTTTTCCTCTGTTTTACTTTCATTTTGATAAGCTCGTATCTGACTTAAAATAGACGGCTTATCCTCTGCTTTCGTTACAGATTCCACTTTTGTATTTAAGTTATCCTCCACATCATAAGTGGACTCAAAATAATCGCTGTCTCTAAAGTCATTGTCGTACCTATCAGCAATACCATCATTATCAAGGTCTTTAGAAAGCGGATCATAGAAGTTACCCTCATCATCAATATCAAGTCCAAGAGCAGCTTTCAAGTCCTCTGAATCTACATAGACCAAATCATTGAAAGAGAATAGCTCAATCTCATTTTTCATATTCCTAAGAGCTTCATTTTCTCCTTTATTCTCATAATAAAAGCTCTCTGTCTTGATTGGCGTACCATCAATATACTGTGTCCAAGTTTTCTCCTCTAAATCAAGCTCATACTGAATACCATGCCTTTCATCCGGTGTATTGGTATAGGCGATACCGATATGCTTTAAGTCAGGATACAAGGTATTAAATTCATCATAGCTATGATTTTCTTCGTACTCTCTGTTACAGAAATCAATGATTGCCATTTTTACATCTTCTACAAGTGGATTATCATTTCTCTTTTCTTCCACTTCTCCCATATCAAGGAGCTTATTCAGTTCTGCAAGTCTTAACACCTTAGTTTTCAGCTCATCTGCCTTCTCAAAAGGTTTCTTTAATTCTTCTTTGGCATTTTGAAGTTGTTCCTTTGTGCTGATAAGTTTTTCTTCAAGCCTATTTAATTTCTCAGGCATTTTCTCAAGAGCATTATCCAGTCTTGTAATGTTACCGTCCGCACTTGTTCCAAGCTCTCCTGAATGCTTTGCAGCACCGTTTAGGCTAAAATTATGTTCATTGGTAAAGAAGTTATAGCTTACCTCTAAATCCATATTTCTATACTTGCCTATCACCTTGCTTTCATTGATTTTCACTTTGGAAATAGCTTCAAGCAGTCTTTCTCCAGCTAATTTCTTATCGTTAATCTTTTCTCCCGCAATGGTAATGGAAGTAAACTTTTCCTCACCTTCCGCTTTAGGTTCTACACTTGCTATATCTTTCTTAACAGCTTCTATGAGTTTTTCCGTTCTTGCGATTTCTTCAGGATAGTTTTTCGCCACTTTATCCTCTAATCTGTAACGGTTGGACTTATAGTTTGCTTCAAGCATTTTAAGTTTCGTAACCTCGTTATCCAAGTCCATCTTTTCCTTGATTTTTGGATCACCAGTGGCAAGTGCTTTAATCTCTGCATAGTTAAGGGAGCTTTCGTCCACATCTTCTGTAACTCTGACGGGAGTCTTACTGGTCATAATCTGTGAAATGAACTTCTGCTTATTTTCTATCGTCTGCCAAAGGTACGCATCAAAGGTATTCTCTGTAACATAACGATAAATATTTACTTTCTCATTTTCGTTTCCCTGTCTTACAATTCTACCAGCTCTTTGTTCAAGGTCAGCTGGTCTCCAAGGCACATCCAAATCATGAAGTGCAATCAGTTTATTTTGCACATTCGTTCCGGCTCCCATCTTCTGCGTTGAACCCATTAAGATACGAACTTCGCCTTTTCTTACCTTTGCAAAGAGTTCATCCTTTTGCTTATCAGAATTCGCTTCATGGATAAAGGCGATTTCTTCTTTCGGTATTCCCATTGCTACAAGTTTTTCTCTAATATCATCATAGATATTAAATTCTCCATCTCCTTTTGGAGTAGACATATCGGAGAAAAGTAGCTGTGTTGACCTATTTTCTTTTGTCTTATCCCAAATAGCAAATACATTTTTTACGCATACATTTACTTTACTATCAGGGTTATCAGGAAGTAGGGGATTGATTAAACGCTGATCTAAGGCAAGTTTCTTACCGTCATTGGTAATCTTAAGCATATTATCAACATCCGGCTCTACAACCCTATTTCTGACATCATCCGCTCTTTCAGAAAGGCTCTTTAGGATTTCCTTTTGTTCTTCAGAAGGCTCAGTTTTAATAACTTCATAATTAGCTTCAGGTGTAGGAAGGTTAAGCATATCCGCAGTCTGAATATCTGCTACTTCCTTGAACATACTCATTAGTTCAGGCAAGTTATAGAACTTTGAAAATCTCGTTTTTACCCTATATCCTGTTCCTTCAGGAGATAGTTCAAAGGAGCTTTGTGTTTCTCCAAAAGTGGAAGCCCAAGAATCAAAATGCTCTAAGTGATTTTTCTTTAAACTCTCATACTGAAGATACCTTTGCATTGTATAAAGCTCTGTCATTGAGTTACTTACAGGTGTTCCTGTGGCAAAAACTATGCCTTTTCCTCCTGTCATTTCATCCATATATCTGCATTTCATAAACATATCAGAGGACTTAAAGGCTTCTGACTGCCCGATACCTGCAACATTTCTCATTTTGGTATAGAGATAAAGGTTCTTGTAATTATGTGCCTCGTCAACAAAGAGCATATCAACTCCCAGTTCCTCAAAGGTAATTACATCGTCTTTCTTAAAATCATCATTTAATTTCTCAAGCCTTGTTTCCAGTTTTTTCTTTGTCTTTTCAAGCTGTTTTACTGTAAAGTTCTGATTTCTGTCATGCTTGTATTCTTCTACATAGTTTACGATTTCATTAATCTGATCTTGGATGTGATTTTCCTGATATTCCTTACTCATCGGGATTTTTTCAAACTGCGTATGCCCGATAACAACCGCATCATATTCCCCTGTGGCAATCTTTCCGATAAATCTCTTTCTGTTCTTCGGTTCAAAGTCTTTTTTATCAGCCACCATAATATTAGCCGACGGATATAGCTGCATAAATTCACGACCGATTTGCCCTGTTAAGTGATTTGGAACAACAAACAAAGACTTACTGCACATTCCAAGTCTTTTACTTTCCATTGCGGAAGCTACCATCTCAAAGGTCTTTCCACTGCCTACCACATGAGCAAGCAATGTGTTTCCTCCATAAAGACTTCTTGCTATGGCATTTCTTTGATGAGGTCTTAAATCAATTTCTGTATTCATTCCCTCAAAAGAAAGATTGCTTCCATCATATTCTCTGTTTCGGATTGAGTTAAAACGCTCATTATACAGTTTTACAAGACGGTTTCTTCTTTCCTGATCGTTAAATATCCAGTTCTTAAATTCTTCTTTTAATAGCTCCTGCTTTTGTCCTGCAAGCATGGTTTCTTTTTTATTTAAGACAGAAGTTTTAGAACCGTCCGGATTTATAATCTGGTCAAATACCTTTGTTTCTTTAAGATTTAGGGCATCTTCAATCAGCTTATAGGCATTTACCCTTGATGTACCAAAGGTCATTTCTGCAAGGTCATTTCCTTTATCCCTGCTTTTTCCCTCTACATTCCATTCACTTGTAATATTTGAAAATTTAACCTTAATATCCCATCTTGCATATCCCGGAGTTTTTAAAGTTTCAAAGATGAATTTTTCAATATCTTTAATCGGTATCCAAGTCGCACCAAGACGCACATTGATTTCACTTGCTTCTAATTCCTTTGGAAGAACTTTGGTAAGCTCTGCTTTTTGATATTCCAAACGATTCATTTCATAGCTTATCAGCTCTTTTTCTTTTCCATTCTCAACAAAGCCAAGATGAGGAAGCTCTCGTTCCGTTTGTCTTAACTTTGCAAGGTAGCTGTCTACAATGGCAATCTTATCTCTAATATTTCCGCTTAGGTACTCATCCTTTGTTACATAGCCGTACTTATATGAATTACTGCCGTTTGCACAAGCGAAAGGCAAATCTCCATCTTCAAGGTTAAAGGATAATGGTCTATAAAAGTTTTGTTCTTCTCTGATGTTTAGATAAATTTCTCCTCTAAGTTCTTCTATCAAAGTTGGTCTGTCTTTACCTGTAAGGCTTTCCATATACTCAAAATCCACATAGCCTTTTTCAGATACCGATAAGACAAGAGCTTCAAGGGAAGTGTCCACATGGTCTATGACTTTGGCTTTTGTAATGGTTCTCTTTGAGAAAATATCCCCCTTTGCCTTGAAGTTTTCTTCTTCATCAAGAATTTCAATGGAAGATACAAGAGGGAAATTGCTATCCTCTTTTAAGGCTCTGGTATTGCTTAAATTATTTATAAAGCCATGCTTCTTTGAAAAGTTGTCATAGACTTCATTAAGCTTTTCTTGAGCTTTCTTTACCTCATCATCGGAATAGTCCTCTTTCTGCTTGTAGATAACATCTTTAAGGGCAGTATTCAGTTCAAGATAGTCCTTAATCTTTTCCTTATTCTTATCCGTTATCTCTTTCTTGATGAAAAGGGAGTTTTCTCTGTAATAGACTTCATCATCAATAACGGTATAGGAAAAGTTTTTGACATCATCCGTTGCAGGAATTGAAGTGATTTCATCATCTAAAAGCTCTATTTCTTCATAAGTTGATCCTTTGGATATTTCTTCACTTGCTTTTGTCAGAAGCTCTTTTAAGTCGGCATTTTCTTTCGGCAGGCACGCAAGTGTGTTTCCAAATCTTCCTGAAACTTCACGCATTGTGCCGAGTACCTGCTCAGGATGATCTACAAAATATTTGTTATAGGTAAGACCATTTTCATCTTCAGCAAGGTGAATCCAGTCCTCATCTCCTTCTCTGATACTGTCCCTTTTCTTTAGGAATATAATATCTGAGGTTACTTCTGTTCCGGCTATGCCCTTAAAGGTATCATTTGGAAGTCTGATTGCCCCTAAAAACTCTGCTCTTGCTGCAAGATAGCGTCTTACACTTTCATCCTTTTTATCCATTGTTCCACTTGATGTGATAAAGGCGATAATACCGCCGTTTCTGACTTTATCAATGGATTTCGCAAAGAAATAATCATGGATAAGGAAGTTATTTTTGTTATACTCCCTGTCATTTACCTTATATTCTCCAAAGGGTATATTGCCGATAACCGCATCAAAGAAGTTATTGGAAAAGGAAGTTTCTTCCAGTCCTTTAATCTGCACTTCACTTTCAGGGTATAGTAGTTTTCCAATTCGACCGCTTACCGAGTCAAGTTCTATGCCATAAAACTTGGACTTATTCATTTCATCAGGGATATTGCCTATAAAGTTTCCGATGCCCATTGATGGTTCTAAAATGTTTCCCTGTTTAAATCCCATATCCGAAAGCGTCTTATATATTCCGTCAATTACGGTTTTCGGTGTATAAAAGCTCGTTAAAGTAGATTCTCTTGCAGCTTCGTATTCTGCATGTGATAAGTTCTCATTTAGAAAAGCCCTTGCTTCTTTCCACTGACCTTCCTTGCTTTCATCAAAGACTTCGGAAAGTCCGCCCCAGCCTACATACCTTGCTAAAACTTCCTGAGCTGTACTGTCAAGCTCTCTTTGTCCGCTCTCCACTCTGTTAAGCATGGAAATTGCTTCAAGGTTATTATTTAACCTTTCGCTTGGACTTAACTTTTCAGGGAGCGTTTCTTCTGTAATTTTAAAGTTATGAGCTTCCGCTTTCCTTATTTGAGTTTCCTCAGTAGTCTGCTCTGGCTGTTTATATGTCAGGTTTTCAAATACCCTCTCAAGGTCGCTTTCCAGACGATAAGGAATGACATCGAAGCTTGTTATCATCCCGCCAAAATACTCGGTGTTGTCCTTCACCGTTACCGTATTTAGGTTCTTTCTCATATCATCAAAGCGTGTTATGGTATGGTTTTTGTCCTTGTATTTAACTTCATCACCGACAATAAAGTTCGGTCTTTCAAGACTTATTTTATTCAGCAAGTCCTCATTATCTGTAAAGTCTACAATCGGAATTTGATGGTTTCCACTTCTTACCGGATCAAGCCACAAATCATATCTTCCTGTGATTTCATTTTTAGAAATTTCTCTGACTTTATATTCTTCATGATTAAAATAGACGGTATCGCCTGCTTTAACTGCAAACTCTTCTAAAAGGCTGTCCTCTTTTTCATTCAGTTCTACTTCTTCTCTTTCTTTGAGGTAATCAAATAAGGTAGCTTGAACTGTGCCACGCTTTGTAGCTTCTTCTGTTTCTTCAGGTGCTTCAAGCTCTACTTTATCTTCAAAGCTAAGTTCTCCATTAAAGACAAACTGAAGCTCCTGCTCATCCATTTGTTTTATAAGCTCTATATCTTTAAGTTCTCTAAAGGTCTTTGGAAAATCCTCTAAAATGAGCCTCTGGGCATTTAATTCTTTCAGTTCCTCAAGGTTAAAATATCCCCATTCAGGCTCTATTCCAAGAACAAGTCCAAAGGCATCACCGCTTTCCCTGTCATACTCCGTCATATACCAAGTCCAATTTGAACGAAAAGGAATAATATATGCTGCATGAACCTGCTTATCCGCTAAATCTACATCCTCCTGTGCGTAAATCTCTGGCACTCTTTCAAGAATTTCATCAGGCATTAGATTTCCAGGATCATTTTTAGAATAATATTGCGGTTCTTTTACTTCTTCTATCTCTGCCGTACTTTCTGTTTCCTTTTCCTCAAAATAAAGTTTTTTAGAAAGCAGCTCATCAATATGCTTTGCAACACTTGTCCAAGTAAGGAACACATCATTACAATCATTCTTCTGTAATTTAAAACCCTTTGCATCGTGCCATTCATCACTTCCCATTGCACCTGACACAACGTGAGAATGTCCTCCGATTCCATATTCATCTTTTAGGAAATTGGCTTTTTCCTGCAAAGTATGATTTTCTTTAAAAAACTTGGTGATTCGTTCTTTTCCTCTATCAACGCCGCTTCCTCTTGAAAGGCTTTCAAGGACTTCATCTTCTGTAATAAAGAGCTTTACCTTCGGAAGTTCTGTCAGATTGGTACTATATTCCTTTCGTTGCAGCTCAAGTTCTTGCAACTTCTGATAAAGACTATCTACCTTGTGATAATGATACCTTAATACATTTCTGCTTTCTTTGTATCCTTCTAAAAACCTGCTATATTCTTTGATTGTTTCTTTCAGATATTCAGGATTTTTTAATGCTTCAGATAATCTTTTCGTTTCTTGCGGAAAGCCACCACCTCTTTCAAAAGAGTTGAAATATCCTTGCTCTATTCCTTCTTCGCTTAAATCGTGCGTTAGATACCATAAGGATTCTGAAATTCTATCCCTTTCATAGTCCTGTGCCTCTAAAAGTTCTACATTTGTAGCAAACTCACCTCTGTCAAGAAGTTCATTTATCCTACTTGCTGCATCACTCCAACTTAAAATTTGTGTATTATCCTCTCTTGCCGATGTTCCATAAGCTAAATGAATACCTTTATCCGAATACCAGGAAGATACTTCTCTTTCATCAATGTAAAATCCGTTTCCGCCTTTAAAGGTATCTTTGAGGTATTCTCCCAATTCTTCTATGCTCTTGCCTTTTGAAAACTCAGCAATAACAGGAAGCCTACCGCCATCATGATTTCCTCCGTTAATAAGGACGGTATCTATATCCTTCTCAGTTAGCGGAATAGTAAGGCTTATCTGTCCATAAGAATTTTCGGGTAAAGAAAAAGAAGCCTTTTCAGCTTCTATTATCCCTTTATCCGTATTGTCTTTTAAATCTCCACTACTTCCTTGATGGTCATTTCTTTGAGAGCTGAAATCATCGCCCCATACTGCGGATTGTTCTCGTCCTCTATCTTCCAAGCTGCTATCAACTTTGGCTTCTCTGCTCTCATAAACTCTACTGCCTGTTTCTGAATATCCATCAGGTGTCCTGTCAGCTTCTTCTCCTTGTATAGATCCAAAAGCATCTCGAAGTGGCTCTGCTCCTCGCTCTGTGAAAGGTAATTCAGCCTCATCACTGCGTAGGTCGGATTCGGATACTTCCTTATAAAGTCCGTCTGTTCCTCCAAGCTGTTTAGCGTATTCTCCCTGATTTTTTCTATTATCTCGTCCGTACTCTCCATTTCGGAGAACTCGCTCGTTTTCATTTCTTTCCTGATCATCTCGTCGAAATACATTTTCTTCTACCTCCTCTAATTCTTCTTTAATTTTATTATATCCCGCTTCTTTTCCTATTAAAACTTCTTTTTGAAGCTCAAGCTCTTTGCTTTTTTGAATGGTTTCATCAATAATCTTTCCGCTAATATCCGATACACTTTCACCAAGGCTCATTAAGGATATGCTGTCAAATCTTTGAAAATTTTCTCTTAAAAGCTCATAATCCATCGGATAATCTAACTTAAATCTTGAAGCTACCGCATAGCTTACCGAGTCCCTTACAAACTTGGTAAATGATATTCTATCCTCATCCGCTACTCTAAGTTCATTCATTAAGGTATCTATTTTTTCATCACCGTAGAGTCTGCTTAAAGAAAAGATGTTTTCAAGTGTGCTTTCACTTTCCTCATAGCCCTCGCTTTTTATCATTTCCTTTAAGACATCTTGATGGGCTTCTTTATCAAATCTCCAAAGATTGACCTCGTTGACATCCCTGTTTTTTGAAACTGTCTGGCTTATATCAAAGATATAGTCCACCTTTTTATATGTGCCGTAATCCTCTAAAATTGGTATCCCTTTCTGCCCTCGCATAACCGTTCGGTTAAAGCGTTCCCTCCAGTAGTCGAACTTGGCACAGGCTGTCGCTTCAGGATTTTTATCATATATACTTAATTGACTTCTAAAATCATACCTTTGATTGTTTCCGACAACTTTTAGGAGCTTTAGATATTCTGCTTCATTATACAAAACATCTTGTTTTATTAGCTCCAAAATGTTATGAAAATCATTTATTCGCATTTTTACCTCCTTCTTTTTTCAAACAAAAAAGGCGGTTAGATTTTACTCTAATCACCTTCGCTATATACCAAATATTATTACTCTATTTCAATTTTTTAATTGATTCACTTTCAGATAGTATCTTCATTTGTTCAATAGCTATTGCATTTAATTTTTCCAATCTTTCAGATTGGCTCATGCCTTCATTTATAAATGCCGCATTAAGATTCTCAAGATTAGAAAGGCAGACAAGCTGTGATATATCCGCATAATCTCTAATATTGCCTTTTAAATCCGGATTTTCATCACGCCACTCCTTAGCTGTTATTCCAAATAGAGAAACATTAAGAATATCCGCTTCACTTGCATAAATAAAATTGATTTTTTCTTTTGAAAGTTTATCCGGTACAAGTTTGTTTTTAATGGCATCTGTGTGAATTCTATAATTGATTTTTGCCAAATTTCTCTTAATATCCCATCCTAACTTCTTTTGTTCTTCTTCCTTTAGGCGTTCAAATTCCTTGATTAAATATAATTTAAAGTATGGCGATACCCAAGAAGCAAACTCAAACGCTATATCTTTATGAGCATAAGTTCCACCATATCTTCCTGCTCTCGCAACGATACCGATAGAATTAGTTTTTTCCACCCATTGCTTGACCGATAATATAAAACGGTTAAATCCTGCTTCATTTTTAATTCCCTCGAATTCGGGGGAATTAAAATTCGTGTTATACATTTCTTCCCAAATACCTAAAAACTCTATTGTATTCTTGTTTCTGAGCCACTTTTCAATCAAAGCAGAACCGTTCTCAATATTTCTAACCATATCCGTTAAAGAAATATAATCTCTATTGTCTATGGCAATAATGCTGATTTCTGAACCTTCAACATTTATTTTAGACATATAATCACCTCTCAATCATTAAATTGATTACTTTGCATTATAGCATTTTTAGAGCATTTTTTCCACGCTGAAATTAGTGCTGTCTTACTTGCGATATGTCAAAACCGCTTCTTTTATCTCATTTTCAATCGCATCTAAAAATTCTTTCTTAGAGGATTTACCCTGAGCAATATCAGATAATTCCATTTCCCACTTTGCTGTCGTTTCTGCCGACTTAAAGGTATCTGCTACAATCGTTACAAGGCTGATTCCTTTATGCGTTGCAATTAGATTCTTCTTATCTCTTTCGACAAATCTCTTAAAGATTAGATTTTCAATAATTCCTGCCCTTGTTGCCGGAGTGCCAAGACCTTTTCTTTCCACCTCTACACCTTTTTCTAAGGCATCATTTCCCGCAATCTCCATAGACTTTAAGAGCGTATCTTCAGTAAAGTGTTTCGGAGGTTGGGTAAATTTTTCTTTAACCTCTTTATTTTCAACGCTCAAAACATCACCAACACTTACATCGGGCAATACAGCATCTTCACTCTTTTTTGATTTGTATTCTTTAAGGTATTTGCTAAAGCCTTCATCCTTAATTACCTTACCTGAACTTGTAAATTCAAAACCGTCAAATGAAGCTACAATCTTTGTTGTATTTTCAATAAGCGGATAGCCTACACTTGCATGAAATTTATCGGATATAAGGAAGTAAACTTTTGCTTCACTTAAAGGTAATTCAGAAACATCTTCTTTTACTGAACTGATTGTCGGTATGATTGCATGATGGTCCGTAACCTTTTTAGAGTTAAATACTACCTTGATACGCTCTGTATCAAAGTCATTTTTACCCAAAATGTTGTTGACTGTACTCACAATCATATCCTCTGTTAAACATCTGCTGTCTGTTCTGGGGTAAGTAATCAGTTTCTTTTCATACAGGCTTTGAGTATAGTCAAGTGTCTGCTTGGCACTATATCCAAAATATTTATTGCACTCCCTTTGAAGCGTAGTTAGGTCAAAAGGTAAATCAGGCTTTGTAATTTTTTCTTTTTGAATAACATCAGTAATTTCAATCTTATCGCCTACTAAACTTATAAGCTGTTCAGCAGCAACTTCATCATCAATTCTGTCTGTGGAGAGTGTAAATCCATTCATAGAAAGCTCTACTGTGTAATATTTTTCTTTCTGATAATTTGCTATCTCATCATCTCTTTTTACAATCATGGCAAGGGTAGGTGTCTGCACTCTGCCAACACTGTAATTTTGCTGATACAGACAAGAGTAGAGCCTACTAATATTCATTCCGACTAACCAATCCGCAATAGCTCTTGCCTGTGCCGATTCAAAGAGATTATCATAGTCTTTTCCGTCTGTTAGGTTATCAAAACCCTCTTTAATGGCACTATCTTCCATTGAAGAAATCCAAAGGCGTTTCATCTTCTTTTTACAATTCACTTGATTATATACAAGTCTAAAAATACTTTCTCCCTCACGCCCTGCATCGCACGCATTGATAACCGTATCAACCTCCTTATCATTCATCAGCTTTTTAAGGATGTTAAACTGCTTCTTGGTTGCCTTTGCTACTTCATACTTGTAGTCGCTCGGAATAATCGGTAAATCAGCCATATTCCACTTGGCGTACTTTTCATCATAAGCATCCGGATTTGCCATTTGAATTAGGTGTCCAACGCACCAGCTCACCCTATATCTGTTTCCTTCATAATATCCGTCTTTCTTTTTATTTGCTCCAATAACCTTTGCAATGGAGATTGCAACACTCGGCTTTTCTGCAATAACTAACTTCATCTGTGTTTTCCTCCTGTTATAAATCAAAATAGGGCGAAAGATGTTACTCTCCCGCCCTAACTTTGCACCCAAAATAATATGTTTTTAGGTGCGTTTATTCTTCATCTTCTACTTCATCTGCATCATTTATTTCTTCCTCGCTTTCAGATTCAGAAAAGAAATCATCATCTTCCTCCTCTAAGGCTTCAAGTTCTTTATCTTCTTTCTTTTTCACAACCTTAAAATAGTAGCCTGCTCCTAATGCACCACCTACTACAAGAAGCAAAATAATATAGGTTCCTAAATTACTCTTTTCGTCCTTCTTCTCAGGCTTTACTTCTTCCTTAACAGGTTCTTCTTTTACTACTTCCTGCTTTGGTGCTTCTTTTTTCTCCACCATGTTAAGCAAATCATCTTCAGATACTTCCGTAAGAAGCATTACATTCTCACTATCTTCATCATGATTGATGATTAAATGAAAAGTCTTACCGTTTTTCGTTTGAAAGGTAATAAACTGCCTTGCATCTGCCGAATACTGATCCGTTTCTTTGTTATCGCTGCTATCTCCATGATGAATCGGATACTCCTTATTTGCATTATCTTTATTCTCCGTAACGGATGCTCTCGCCTTTGACGGAGATGAAGCTACTCCCTTGTTGGTGTTTACACTCTTACTTGCAGACCCCATTGATGAATCCTGACTGTTATTCGCAGGAGCTTTTGCCGTCAACTTATTGGGATAGCGAACTTCCTTTTCTTTCTCCTTTACTTCCGTTTTGCCTTTACCGGTATCCTTTGTAGTATTACCTGAGCTTACCGAATCCGATGAGCCTTTACCGGTACTACTTACAGAAGTCTGTGGTGTTTGAGGAGAAATACCTGAACTTGTCTTAATTCCGGAAATAGGACTAATCGGTGTAACTGATTGTGATGTTACAGGAGCTTTATTTGTTTCAGTTGCCTTTTTCTCAAGCTCTTTCACCTTTTCCGTCAGCTTATCTATTTCCTTTTTCATATCTTCTGATAAGTCCTTATTTCCCTTATCTTTCTTCATTTTTTCTTTCAGGCTATCAATTTCATCTTCAAGGTCTTTAATTTTATTCTTTTGCTTATCACTTAATTTGTCTTTGTCCTTAAGTTCGCAATTTAACTTATCAAGTTTATCCTGAAGCTCTTTTGCCTCTTTTTCTATTTTTGAAATATCGTCTTTAGAAAGCTCTGTCTGCGTTCCCTTATCTTCTGTCTGAGTGCATTCATCCTGCTTTGGCTTTTCTTCTTCCGTCTGCGTTTCCTTATCCTTAACCTCCATCTTTGCTACCTTACGGATAATCTCATCTTTTCCATCTCCCTTTACCTCATAAAACAGAAATTCATCAATGAATTTCATATCATCTGGGAGCATTGGAAGATCTCCGCTATCAATAAGTTGTCCTTTCTCAGCCTTTATCTTTTCTTCCTTAAAGACCTTTTCATCTTCAAAGATATACCTTACATTTACTTCAACTTCCGTTTGAACAGCTTCGTTTTTTGTTGGAGCTTCAGATTTTTGCTCCTGTGCATAAACAACCGTCCAAAGACCTAAAATACAACTAATACTTACAATTACCGCAAGTGCTACCGTCCAAAACTTATTATTCTTTTTCAAACTGGTTTTCATTTGTTTTCTCCTTTTTCATTTCTGCTTTTTGTCTGTTTACCTTTGCTATCAAATCGCTGATTGTGATGTTGTTCTTTCTGCAAATGGCAATGATTTCTTCATTTTCAAGCTCTTCTTCACGAATGAATAAAGGCTCCAATTCTTCATCAATCAGAGCCTTTTTATCCTTTAACTTCTTTATTCTGTTTTTTACTGTTGTAAGTTCCTTTTTCAAATTGTTACCTCCTATTTCTTTACATTTGGCGGAAAACCGAATCCTACGGGATGGTGCTTACAAAATGTTGCTATCCAATCATCTAAGGTAGTTACTCTTATTCGACCGATGTTATCAATCACTTTTCCATCTCCAATGTAAATACCTACATGACCATAGGTAAGCCCTGCACTGCTTCCGCTACTGCTGCTTTCAACTGCCACAAGCATTCCCACTTTTAGCTTTGACCTGTCTGATGTAAAGGTATAGTTTCGGTACATATCACAGGCATTCCCGCCTATATATCCAAGTCCTGCATTTTGATAGACCTGTGATACCCACATGGCACACCAGCCTGCACCCGGAGATGGCGTAATGTATGCAGCATTAACAATCTTCTTTTGTACTTCCGTAGATGCCTCATACTCTTTTCCACCGCCGATACCTCCATTTGCACTGATAAGGTCAGAATTACCAAAGGCTTCTCTCATATTGCCTTGTGCAAGGAACAAGGCTTCATAGTGCTTTAGATTATCGGGATAGTTTGCAAAGACCTTTCGGATAATACTGTCCATCTCTTTTTTATGAAGCGTTACGATGAGTTTTTTATACTCATAAGGTTCTTCGTGGCTTTCGGTATATTCATTGCCATCTTCATCGGTATAGGTTTCCGTAACCGTCCTGTATCTGATTTCAATTTCTTCCCTATACTCAAGGTCATACATGGACTCAAATAATTCTTTTAATATGGATTCTACTTCCGATACACTCTTTACCTCTCCGCACCTTGATGTAATGTAGGATAAAAGCTCATGGACATTATGACCGATGTATTCTGTATTATTTAAGATATATTCATCATATCCAGGATAATTTTCTTTCACATAGTCAACTTCACTTTGAAGCTCACCCTCCATATCTGAAAATTTCTGATTGATTTCACTTAGGACATTTGGCTTTGATAAATAGCTTGTTGTAAGCACAGAGCTTGTAGAGTTCATAAAGCCTGTCATTCCCGTTCCTGCAAAGTTAATCACAAAAGTCCCTAAGATAATGATACCTATGAAAATAAGCATTAGTCCTTTTGCTTTTCGGATAATCATATCCTTTGAGCTTTTCAGTGTTCCGATAAGTCCCTCTTTAATTCGATCTCTAAGCCTTGACTTATTCTCACGAGAAATTGCTGCCTTTACCTGATTTTTCTTTTGAAATCTTTTATATGCACTTGCTCTTTTATACTCATCCGTCTTTTTCAGTTCCTTTTTGGCATCACGAAATTCCAACTTTGACTTACGCTTTCTGATTTTATAGTCCTTATTTGTAAGGTCATAGCCTCTTTTAGCTCTTTTCTTATCAGAGTACTTCTTTATGCCATGAATGAGCTTGGAGCTTGTATCTGCTGTCTTTTCTCCTGCTTCCACTCCTTGATTTTCATCACTTCCATGAGACAAGTAATCTCTTACAGTTTCACTTCCTTTAGCAAGTCCTGAAAGGGCAGATACCTTTACCATGTCTTTTTTTAGCTTTTTCTTTTGGTCTTTTGATAGGCTGCTATAAACTTTTCCGCTGACAGCATCTTTTCCCGCCTTTTTATCATCAGCCTTATTTCCCTTTGGTGCATCGTCCTTTTTCCTTGTATAAAGGCTTTCAGAATAGTTCTTCCTCTTGTACCTGCTTTTTTGAGTCTTATGATTTTTAAAGGAATTTTCTAATGATTTTTCTTTATGGGAAAGATTATCCTCCACATCATAGGTCGATTCAAAATAGTTGCTGTCTCTAAAGTCATTATCGTATCTGTCTATAATCCCGTCATTATCAAGGTCTTTTCCTAAAGGATCATAGATTTTTCCATCCTTAACCTCCGTAATATAATCTGATCTTCCCGTTTCAATTGCGGAATTTACGTCTCCCTTATCTGAAGTTCTATATTTTTCGTTTCTCTTGGATGTTCCATAAGACTTTTCATTATCAGCACTTACCTTACTTGTTTTTTCATGCACTTTATCCTGAAACCGTTCTTTCTCATGAACGATTTTACCTCTGTAATCATCGTTATGTTTTAGCTTACTTTCTTCAGGTATCGTATCTGTTTTACTATGAAACATCTCTCTTTCAAGGCTTGCCTTATGCCTTTCCTTAAAATCCTTTTTCAGCTTCTTTCCCATAGGCTACCTCACTTCTTCCGGCTTGGTAGTCATCTTCTGATATAAAATTGTATCTTTCGGAAACTTATCAATGAAAGGCACAATGGTATTTCCAAAGAATAAGAGTCCCTCACCTTCATTTGAATTAGTAACATATCTGAGCTGTGGAAGTGAGATTTTAAGTTTTCTTGCAAGTATCTCCCTATCTCCTGATGCTTGATTAAGCATTAAGACAAAGTCTGTATTGTCAAAGATATTTTCTATCTCCTTACTCATAAGTAGGTCTTTGACATTCTGCGTAATACCTGTTGGAATACCTCCCCATTTACGAAATCTTTTCCAAATCTCTACGGAATAGGATGCTGTCTGCTCATCTTTTAAAAGCAAATGGAACTCGTCGATATAGTACCTTGTAGCCTTGTTTCCTCTGTTTTGTGACACCTTATTCCACACCTGATCCTGAATAACAAGCATACCGATTTTCTTTAATTGACTTCCAAGCTCCTTAATATCAAAACAAAGGAGCTTCTTATTTAAATCCACATTTGACCTGTGATTAAAGACATTGAGAGACCCCGATACATAGATTTCCATCTCTGTTGCCAGCTTCTTACCGACCTTTTCTTCCTGCCCTTTTAACATATCGTATAGGTCTTGAAGTATCGGCATATTGTCAGGAGTAGGATGTTCAAAATACTTTTCATAGATTTTAGGAAGGCACCTATCTATAACGGACTTTTCTTCTGCTGTAAGACCACTACCGCCTACTACAAGCTCAAGCATACTCATGATAAAGTTTGCCTTGTCTTTCAGCGGTGCATCCCCATCACCGTAGTTCATGTTTATATCAAGAGGATTCAGGTAATCCTTCGACTTACTGCTGACCTTAATGACTTCTCCCTTAAACTGCCTTACGAGGTTTCCATACTCTCCTTCCGGATCGCAGATAATCACATCATCATCTGTTACTAAAATCGCATTTGCCATTTCTCTTTTGGCACTAAAGGACTTACCGCTGCCCGGAGTTCCGAGGATTAGACCGTTTGGGTTCTTTAATTTCTTTCTATCTGCCATAATCAGGTTATGGCTTAGGGCATTTAGTCCGTAGTAAAGACTATTACTTGAATTGATAAAAAGCTCCTCTGTGGTAAATGGCATAAATACTGCCGTTGATGAGCTTATCAATCCTCTATCTATTTCAATCTTATTTACACCAAGAGGCAGCACGCTCACTAAACCTTGTTCCTGAGAATGGTCAAGTCTTTTCAGCTTACAGTTATGCTTATTTGCAATGGAGCTTATTTGAGCAATTGTGTTATCGAGCTTTTGCACTGTCCTTGCAAAGTTCATAAAGACGATACTTACCACAAACATTCGCTCATCTCTTGTCTGCAAGTCTTTTAAGAGGCTCTTTACATCCTCACCATAGGTAATTAAGTCCGATGGAAGAATGTCCATATCATAACCGCTTCTTACTGCCTTCTTATTTTCCTCAATTTTCATCTTATCAATATCAGTGTTTTTTCGTTTTACCATCTTAATGGCTTCCGATTGGTCGATTGCCCTAATATGAAAGGAAATATTGATGTTATCGTCAATATCCAAAAACTCGGATAACATCCTATCTGAAAGCTCACTGGCAAGGATTTGAAAATGACTTGTTGCTCCGATGAATTTGCCGAACTTAAAGTATCTACTCGGTGTAAAGTTAAACTCATCAGGCACAATATATGTCTTTGTGCTTTCCCTTTTCTTTAGGTCTTTGTAGGAAAATTTAAATGTTTTATTTGGATTTAAAACATCATGAAGTATCTTTAGCCTTTCTTCTCCGTTTAGGCTTTCTGCTCTTACTCCCATACTTTTAAGACTCGATAATATATCTATCTCCAGTCTTTCAAGTTTTGATGTTGCCTGTTCTAAATTATCCGCTTCCACTGTAAAGGTTACATACTTTGATTTTTTCAATCCGTTATTTCCCTTTACAATCTGGCTTTTAAGCATCTCTCTAAATTCAAAGCGTATATCGTCGAAACCGTCCTTTTTATCCGGTATCTGAATTGCCGACTTCATTTCTTCGTTTCGTCCGAGCTGATTGATATATGAAAACTCAATGCTGATACTTGGATCAAAAGAGTTTAGGAAGTTTGCAAATTGATTAAAAATCAAGTCCCTATCTTCATCTAAGGCAAGCTGATAGTTAATGTCCTGAAAGGCTATACTTTTACTGAAGTGCTTTTCATCAAGCTGGCATATTCCGCTTTTTAAAAGCCTTAGATAGGGAATGGTATCTTCTACCGTATATCTTTTCGGTTCTTTCTTAAAGATAAGGTCAAGGATTCCTCCCTTATCTTTTTTTGACTTGCAATTACTTTTCTTTAAGTCCCGCTTTTGACTTCTCAATGCCTTTTCGTTTTGCATGAGTTTTATTTGCTGAATTTTTCTTTTCTTGTTCAAGGTAAACCTCCTTTCTCACTCTCTTTTGCGGTTGATAAAACTTATGAAGATAAATGTACTTAAAGTATTTCTCAAATGTCAGTCCGTCTTTTTCAAATAGTGTGATGAAAAAGATAGGAAGCGTGGATACGATAAGGAATATGACAGCTATGTCATTTGGCACAAACTTCCTCATAAATAAATAGACTGGTATTCCAACCAGTCCTGCAAGTGTGAAGCCTATGAGCTGCCTTTTCGTTAGGTTAAAAGCAACCTTTGTCTTTACCCTATTTAAGTCTTTAGGGATTGGTACATATGCCATATCTTACCTCCCATCTTCTTTACCCTTTGACAGCTCCTCAAAGTGTTCATATACAGAGCCGATTTCTTCCTGAATAGTCGCAAGCTGTTCGTCTGTGTTCTTGTTATATCTTTGCTGCATTAGGTAAAAATCGTTATGGCAGCGACCAATGTCCTCTGTTTTTTCTTCCAATTCTTCCACCTTATTATGAAGCCTGATCCTATCAATTATCGCCATAATACCTGCTCCAATTACTACTATAAATACTGTTTTTCTTTTGTTCATATTACCCTTCCTTTCTTTTAGTGTGCATTTAATACGCTTTTGGCCAGTGTTCCGCTCTTTAACATCATTAACCCTAGCAAAACCGCATATCCAAGTATCGTAAAGGTACTTGTGTGTATATCTGTTATCTGTATTGTCTTAACTAATACTGCGTATATTCCAAGACAAACCATTAAAAAGAGTCCTTGTAAACCTATGGCAAACAATCCTTTGATATAGTTTGTTCCAATCTGTCCCCACTCTTTGTTTCCCATTGTGGCAAATGGAATGGCTGAAATGGATGAGTAAACATAAATCTCAAACATTCTTCCGTAAACCACAAGCATAATCACAATTGAAATGACCTGTATTGCCACCTTTATAAGCGAGGTTTCAAAGAGTATCATGACAAGCTCTCCAAGACCTTTATCCTTTAATCCATCTACCATTTTTACTATCTGATCTCCGGAGATAACGGCAGAAGTATTGATTACCCCTGCCGCTTTATTTACCATGTGCTGTGCCACATCAAAGACCGCCATTGAAAACTCAAATGCATGTGATACTAACCATACAGCAATCCACATCTTGATGATGTACTTGAAAAATTCAAAAGTATCTGTATCGTGCATATTGTTCTTTTGCATTACCATATTGATAAGCTCGATACAAAGGACTGCTGTGATGATTAGCCCTGCTATGGGAATAATGACGGAATCGTTAATGCTTTTAATAAAGGCAAATACATCTCCGTTCCACCCCATAGGAGTTTTTCCTACATCTGTTGCAACTGCACCAACTTTATCGTTGATGTCAAGAAACATGGACTCTAAGTTTGCTTGAATACCGCCCAGTAGAAGCTCTTTAAAGAATTCTTCTATCTTGTCGAATATTCCAAACATCTAAGCTCTCCTTTTCTTATTACTTGAGTACATTTGCAAGAAGCGGAATCAGCTTAAGTCCGATAAGGACAATGCCTCCTCCCGCCATAAGCTGCTTGATGCCCTGAGATTTCGCTCCCGGATTATCATTACCATATCCTTCCATAAGGTTGATAACTCCCCATGCTCCAAGTCCAGCACCTACTGCCATAACTAAAATCTTTAATACATTTACTGCCTGTGCGAAAAATTCCATAATTTATTCCTCCTCATTTTCTTCTTTCTTCTCAATCTTGTTATATGACTTCACTACAAAGTTTTTGTAAGTCTTTCCCTCTTTTTCACGCTTCTTAAAGTAGCCGAATACATGAATCAAATCGCCTTTTTCAAAGTCCTCTGCTTTCTCTGCTTTTTCTCCGTAGGCTGCACAATTGATGTACTCCTTGCCCTTTCCATATTTTTTTACAAGCGTAAAGTTTACAACTTCTACTTCTTCACCCTCTTTTTCAAAACTTGAGAAAGTAGGTTCTGCCACTAAGTTGGCGTTGATGTTAATCATTTCTTGTTTCATCTTTTTAAATTTCTCCTTTTCATTTCAATAAAAAAACGACTGGAGTTTTTCTTTTCCAATCGCTGATACTCTTACTATTTAGTTTTCGTTTAAGTGGGATTTCTGATCCTTATCATCTTGCCTCCTGATTTTGAATAAAAAAACAGCAAATCTTTTTAAGACTTACTGCATTCTTGTAATAACCGTCTCTCTATTTAATTTTGCTTTTCCTTTTCGCTTCATATAGCTTTCTATGTCAAACAAATTCTTCTTGTCATAATCCTCAAGCAGCTTATAATTCTTGTGCTTTGTAATATCGTATTTATCTGAAAGAAAAGGTCTGACACCTCTAAGCTGAAATATACATTTTCCACCGTCCATTACAGTAATCTCATCTTGACTCATCAGTTCCTTACCAGTCTTTTGATAGTTTAAACCAAAGCTCTTTTGATTTGACCTTGTTTCCGACGTGTTATACAGGTCGATAGTTTCTTTTCCCAGTGTTTCAGACAATTCTTTTAGCGTAGTTTTCTCCTTGCCACCAAGAAACAAGGTACTATCACAGTTACCTACGATTGTATCAGCGTTATCCTTGTAGATTGCCTTTAGCTGAGATTGTGCTTGAAGTATGATACTTGCTGAAATCTCTCTTGAACGGATTGTTGCAATTAACTTCTCAAACTTAGGAATTAAGCCGATATTAGCGAACTCATCAAGTAGACACCTCACATGGACAGGTAATCGTCCGCCATATACATCATCGGCTTTATCACATAAAAGATTAAATAACTGTGAGTACATAATGGATACTACAAAGTTAAATGTATCATCGGTATCGGAGATAATAACAAATAGTGCTGTTTTTCTATCTCCCAGTGTATCAAGCTCAAGTTCATCGTCACTCATCAAGTCCCTAAGTTCCTGAATATCAAAGGGAGCAAGTCTTGCACCACAAGAAATAAGAATCGATTTGGCAGTTTTTCCCGCAGCCAATTTGTACTTTTTATATTGCTTCACTGCAAAGTGTGTAGGTTCTTTCTTCTCCAGTGCTTCAAAGAGCCTATCTATCGGATTCATATAGGTTTCATTATCTTCTCTGACTTCTGAAGCATCAATCATATCAAGCAGAGTTGCAAAGTTCTTTTCTTCTCTTGGAGCTTCATAGAAGATATAGCCAATAAGTGCTGTATAGTAGAGTTTCTCAGCTTTCACCCAAAAATCTTCACCTGATTTTTCTCCCTCTCCCTTGGTGTTTGCGATAATTGTCTGTACTAATTTGAGTATGTCCTTTTCACTTCTAAGATAAGCAAAGGGATTGTATTTCATAGACTTTTTGAAGTTAATGGTATTTAGGATTTTTATCTCATATCCGTTATCTTCAAGCATCTTACCGCACTCAAGGACTATAGTTCCTTTAGGATCGGTCACACAATATGACGAGTGCATCTGCATAAGGTTCGGTTTTACATAAAATCTCGTTTTTCCACTTCCTGATCCACCGATTACAAGTACATTCTTATTTCTTGCATACTTTGGATTTGCCGGTCTGCCATTCATGGTTAATCGTTCTGTTTGCGTAAGTAGGATATTGTTTTGAAACTTTTCATCCATATATGGCTCTATATCTTTTTTCGTTCCCCATCTTGCTGAGCCATACTCTTTCCCCTGTCTAAACTTTTTAGCATTTTTCCCTTTGGTATATACGATAATTTTGATTAAAACAGCTACTACCACTCCCATTAAAATATCCGTAGGATGAATGCTTGGAAGAAAGCTCATCGTGTTAATCTCTAATATCCCTTGAAAGATTTTGTCAATAATATCGCCACCTACATAGACTCTTACATGATGTGAAAAGATATTGCCTACATAGAAAAATGCAAGATAGGGAATGTTCTGCTTTAGAAACTTTACCTTATCTTGCACCTTACATAAGCCTTTGATATCCTTTAATATTTTATCTATCATAGGCTTTGCTCCTTTTGTTTATTTTTGATTTTCTCTTTTGAAATAGAGTTTTTAGCCATCTCTTTGAACTTCTCAATATTCTTGTGAATAGATTCTTTCCTTTCTGCTTTCTTTTCTGATTTTGAAAGAGCGTGCTTAAAAGCTTTATCCATCACTTTCATATCTTTGGCTTGAAAGAATACAGAGTTTTTACCTGTCTCTTTATTTTTCATCACTGAAAATTTAACACCGTATCTATTCAACTCTTTTTTAAGTTCTTTAAGCTCAGCTTCTTCCACTGGGATTTCTTCAAGCTGTCCCTTTTTAACCATATCTTTTAGCTTTACTTCATTTCCGTTGACATTGACCAGTTTTTCAAGTCCTCCGAATTTCTCTGCTTCTTTCATCAATTTTTTTAATAAGTTTAATAGACCTTTTCCAGTAACTTTACCAGCATTTATCTCCATATTTAAGGTCTTTCTTGCTATTTCTTCATTGATCACATCAATATCCTCCTCTCATATCATAGCTTACAAGAGCCGAATAATAGGCATCTATTCCACTTGGTGCATTATAAGCGGCGGTCAGTACAAAAGCTCTTATATTTCTAATCTTATATTCATTTTCTCTTAATACTCCTACTAAGTACTCTAAATGTCCTGAATTAAGTTTCCTAAATCTTTCCTTTACTACTTGTACAGATATCTTTGTTTGGTTGATAGTAATGAAAGATTCATCATCTAATACCATTACATCTGCCAGTATCTTTAATATTTCATCAAACTCTTCAGCCACACTCTTATTCCCAATGCTCATATGTTCATAATATCCTGTTTGGTGTCGCAATTCTTCTAAACAATTTTGATATATATTTTTATAGCTTATATCTATCCTCCCTCCCTTCATATTCTCTGAAAATAATTGATTCTTTTCTTTGATGGAAGGATGGATGGAAATATATGCTGAATTATTTGTTGTATTATTTGTTGTATTCTCTGGTAATGGTTGGTGCAAATTATCCTTTTGCATTAGTGCATTTTGAACCTGTGCATTAGTGCAATCTGCATTATTGCATTGGTTGATTTTGCCCTTATCCATTGGTGCATTTTGCCCTAATGCATTGGGCATAGAATTTTTTAATGCTTCTGTTTGTATTTTTTGTTTTTTTAAATCCATATCCATATATAATTCTTCAAGTTTATCATTATTAATTGTATACCATTTTGTTTTATCTCTTGGATCCTTATTGTAATTTCCAACTAAAAGATAACCTGCTTTTTCTAACTTTGAAAAAGTTCTTTTTACTGTATCAAAGCTCATATAGTCAAAGTCATTTTCTTGCCATGCTCGAATTGAATTATATGTCCAGTATTTCCCATCATGGTAATTCTTTCCCGATTTTTTATTTATTTCTATCCAATAATTGATCTGCTGTAGTACAAGCGCTTCGTTTAATCCTAATTCTCTTGCAAGAGTTTTATTCGCGACTATAGGTTGTTCGTCAAATAAATACATACCATCAAACACTCCTTTCTTTTTTCAAATAAAAAGACGATAGTTTTTCTATCGCCTTTGATAACCCATTTATGAAATTTTTAACTTTACTGTCTGTAATTTATAATACTATTTTCTTCCATTTTCTAATTTTGTTCCTGAAAGTTTTAAAAGGAGCTACAGTATTCACATGAATAAACTTATAAACTTCCCACACTGCTGTTTTAGTCGCATCATCAGCCCATTTTCTCATATGTGGTTTAAATAATTCTTCATCACTTAATGAATCAATCATTACATATATAGAATTAATATTTTCATTTAATTTAGATTTTAACTCTTGCAATGATAAATAAGCATAAGTATCTGTGAACCATTGATATAATTCACCAAGTTGATTCCATTTGAATTCATCCGATGGTGTCTTTACTTGAAGCCCATTTCTTTCATCTTCTTCCCATTTAAGAACTAAAGTTGTCCATCCCACCTGATAGGCAAGATTTTCTGCCGGCGTTCTGTCAACTTCATCAATTCTTTTATCTTTTAAGCTTTCTGGAATATTATCAAATTCTACAATATACTTCTCAAATGTTTTATTTATTTCAGTTTTGAGTTCTTCTTTATTTTCGTATACTCGCATAAAATTACCTCCACAACTTCTGATTTATCAATTCTCTGATTTAAACTGACATTATTTTCTCGTTTATACCTTGCAATAATGCTATAATTGACGCTCCAACCATCGGTATCCCATAAGGACTAAGTAAAAATCCTATAATTAAGGCTTCTATACCAATGGTAACCTCTTTTTGTAAAAAAGATGCTATTGCTCCAAATATACAAAACATCATCAGCAAGTACAGTATTACTGTTCCTATGCCAAGTAAAAATGAAAGAACTGCAGTGAGGATACTTAACAACAAGCTAATTGGAAATAAGATAATTTTTAATATCCATCTCATAAATACCCTCCATTTCTACTAAATCATTTTAAAATGTCTTAAAGCATCCATGATAGCTTCTTCTTTTTCAGGCGTACACTGTAGGATAGCCTGATTATCTTTTTTAGATTTATTATAATGTTCTCTCATTTCAATCCCACATTTCTTTTTAGTTTGTGCAATATAAAGTGTAGAAACTTTTAGTCCAAATTTTTCTAATACATACTCCTTGATTTGAGCGTATGTTGCTTTACTCTCTGCACTTGTCAAATCAAGCTCATCCAGCTTAATTTCAACATCTATATGCTTATCGACATTAAGTTTGGACAATAACGCTACCGTCTCAACGTGTGGAGTATGAGGAAAGATATCAATTGGCTGAATCCTGTCTACATTATAACGTGAGCACAGCACAGCCAGATTCTTTCCAAGCGTTGCCGGATTACAGGAAACATAAATGATATTTTTTATTTTACTTCGCAGAATGCATTCCAGCATGGCGTCATCCAGACCGCTTCTTGGCGGATCCACAACCAGTACATCAATACTGCGTTTCTTTGACAGATAGGTCAGCTTGTTTGCCGCATCGTCACACAGAAAGGAAACATGCTCACAGCCATTCAGCGCTGCATTTTGATTGGCATTCACGACCGCATCCTTTATGCTTTCGATTCCGATGATTTCCTTTGCCTTATCCTTCAGATATAAGGAAATTGCACCGATACCACTGTAGGCCTCCACGATCAGCTCATTGTCCTCCTTCACCATGGATGCAATCGTCCGATACAGCTGCACTGCCTGTTTGCTGTTCAGCTGAAAGAATGACCGCGGTGAAATTCGAAGCTTTAAGCCATCCAGCTCCATTGAAAGACTCGTTTCACCTGCCAGATGCATCATTTTATTACCGAACACCTCCGGTGTCTTTTTAATTGTATGTATACTCTGCCACAGACTCGTAAGCCCCTTTATCCGCATCAGATCAGAAACCAGGCGTTCATCAAGCTCATCATTGCCCGTAACAATTGTACACTGGTAGCGATTGTCAAAGCCGCGAACCACCAGATTGCGGATACCTTTTTTATCATGCGGATTATAGGACACACAGCCGTGTGTATTCAACACATGCATGATATCCATACGGACCCGTTCCAGACCGTCCTCATGTATCCAGCATTTTTTTACATCGATAAAATAATTGGAATTCGGCATAAACAAGCCGCTGACCAGACGTCCTTCCTCCATGGCACAGGGCAGCTTAAATTGATTCCGGTAACCGAATACATCCTCACTCGCCTTTACACGGGCAACCTTTCTAGGATCGATTTGCGCATATTTTATCAGAGACTGCTTCAACAGATCCTGCTTGTATTCCAGCTGTGCCGGATAACGGGCAATCATCAGTGGACAGGCACCGCAGGTATTCTGAATAAAACATTTCGGACGGATGCGGTTCTTACTGCTCTTAACCACCCGCAGCAGCTCCACTGTCGCATAGCGCTTCTGTTTATCCACAATGCGGATTTCCACTTCCTCACCGATCAGTGCCTGCGGTACAAATACCGGCATGCGGTCGATATACCCGATTCCTTCCCCGTTGATCCCTGTTTTCTTTATAGTTACTTTCATATAATTCTTCCTCTTCCTTCTTTAAAAACGGCTGCGTATTCTCTTCGTCAGCTCACTGCACAGAATAAAAAACTTCTCATTTTTTAACGGCAGTGCTTCCTCTCTGCCATAATCCTCCTCACAAATCAGATTCAGACAAAATCCCAGATAAATGATGCAGGATATCAGATAGATGGCCAGCAGCAGGGTGACCAGAGATGCAAGAGGGCCGTAAACATCCTTATAGGATGTAAAATGACTGACAATTGTTACAAATAAGGCAGCCAGCCCCAGGATGCAGATGGTTGAAAACATCGCTCCGATGATACCGAATGACCAGTTCCGCTTCCGAAAGCTCAATGCCCGATACATCATGGTGAACAACAGCAGCATGATAACTGCGGACACAATCGGCAGAAACTCATTCAGCCTTGTTGCTATGAATATGGATAAGACCAGCAACAGAACAAGGGACACAAACAGCACCACGGACTTAATGCGAATCGACCACTTGGGAACCTCTACACTCTCATGGGAGGCACTGATCAGCAGAAAGGAGAAAATGCTCCTGCTTGCCAGATAAAAGGACACGCACATTGTCACAATAAAGGAGGTGATGTTGTAATTCTGATTTGCGAAGAACTGAAATACCTGATCCAGTCCGTCCATACTCATATCCGGCATAAAGCTGATCAGAAACTTCATAATGATATCCATCGGCAGATATGCAAAGCGAAACAGCATCGCAATCAGCAGCAGACTGGGGGCAAGTGCCAGCAGCAGAGAAAAAGAAAGGGAGTATTTAAAGAGACTTCCTTCAAACGATGTAAATTCCCGATACAGATCCATGATCCACTTCATACCTTCACCTGCCTTGCTTCATTAACTGCTCTACTATACCATAAATGCATGCGTTATGCATCCATCTTCTGCATATAGTTTACCACCTTTTCACTGTCTGAACCAAGAACAAAGTAATAATACTGACCGATTCTGCCTTCTTTTGCCTGATACAGCAGGTCTGCCGCCTCCGGAACATAAGCGCCCCACTGCTTTTTCAATGCTTCCTTGCGGCTTTTGATCGCCTTCTTCACATCCCCCTCATGTTCCTTCTTCACCTGAAACAATGCAATTTCTCCAAGCTGTGCCTGCACAGCAGCGGTTTTCACCATACAGCTTTCTATTTTCGTCATATCCAGCTGATAGAGTGCTTCCACCTCCCGCTCACTCAGCGCAGTGTCCTTTAACAATGGAATTGAAAAGGCTCCGTCCGCAATCTGTTCGTTGATATCCGCAAATACGCTGGAAAGATTTTTATCCCCCTGTGCAAAGGTACCCGTATTCTTTTGGCACCCGCTCATCAGGCATAGCAGCAATCCTATAATCAATAGTTTTTTCATGCAAAAGACCTCCTTTTCTACTGTATGGAAAAAAAGAAGAATTCATGCATGGTAAGAATCAAAAAAACAACAGCTCCTGCATAAAATACCGGGAAACGGCAGGAAGCTCTTTCCACATACAGGGGATAGCACCTCCCCGTTCTATATATGCCTTGTATCACAAAACAGCTTTATTCCCTGTCCATAAATATGAAAAAAAGCTGAATTACTTCAGCCTAATCGTTCTGTGCCCATTCCGGAACTTCATTTCCGCGACGAATCAATACAGCCTTCTGAAATTCTGTCTGATTCAGAAATTCCAGAATATCATTTTCGTCTTCCTCCGTACAGCCAACCAGCAGCTTGACCTCGCAGTCTTTTTTCAATATATCTGCGCTGATTACAACGGATTGTACAAGATTGCTTTTCTCACTGCCTCTGAACACATCAATCGGTGCCTGATCAGAGCCTGTGGTATCATTCAGATACCCGTAATCCACCGGATATACCAGGTTGCTGTATTTGTAATGACAGGTATTTCTAGGCCTGTCGATTACGAGCTTGCTTGATAAAAACAAAGTATCCAGCTTCTGCCAGAAAAATGCATTGTTCTCAAAAGAATTCATAATGATCTCCTCCTTTAGAATGTTACGCTGACGCAATCTCTGGTTATATCCTGAATCGTCTTACAACCAGCCATTGCCATCGCTTCTTTTAACTCCAGTCTGATTTTTTCCAAATAGGTCACAAGGCCGTCGCTGCCATCTCCAATAACCGCCTGGGATACCGGTCGGCCGATCAATACGCCGTCAGCTCCCAGTGCAAGTGCTTTGAAAACGTCATTTCCTGTACGGAACGCGCCGTCCACAAATACCTTCATACGTCCGTCTACCACCTTTACGATGTCCTCCAGCACTTCGATACCGGACAGACAGTCATCCAGAACACGGCCGCCATGGTTGCTTACAATAATACCGGATGCTCCTGCCTCCAGTGCCTTGCGGGCTCCCTTCACGCTGAGTATCCCCTTCAGAATAAAAGGAACATCTCCACAGATTCGCGTAATTTCCTTTAGCTCCTCAACATTTTTAAATCCGACTGGTGTAATGCTTGTTCTCAGATTTGTCAGACCGCTGGCATCAATATCACTGGCAATTGCCAGCGCATGTCCTTCTTTCGCCAGTTCGATCCGCCAAGCCATATGTTCCCTGCTCCACGGCTTAATCGTCGGCACACCGAAGCCTTCATGCTGTGCGACCACAGACATCGGACCTTTGAACATTTCATCATGCATACCGTCTCCGGTAAATGCCAGCGTACCCGCACGGCGGCAGCCATCCACCAGCGCTCTGGTATAGCTCATATCATCCAGCTCTGCACCATAATTCTGCAGGATACCGCTGATTGGTGCCGCATACACCGGAAATGATACCTTATGGCCAAAAAATTCGGAAGTCGTATCGATTTCCGTATTGTCACTGATTGTATCCATGGTAATGAATACCTTTTTCAGCATTTCAGCATTTCTTACAAATGCACTCCCGCTGCCCTTTCCTCCGGGACCGGGTGTTTCGCCTCGACATGCCAATCCATTGCATACCGGACAGCATCTGCATTTTGCGCACAGAGTTTTTGCGTTTGCATAAACCTCCTGCCACGTTTTCATATCAACACATCACTTTCTTCAACTTCCATGAAAAGCTTTCTTACTCACTTTACTATTATAGCGGTTATGAAAAAAATTATCAATCCTTTTAAAAGATTTTCATAAGTTTTTTCATTTTATGTCATTCTCCTGTCATAAAATCTGTGCAGGACACATAACATAAGAGAATACCCCCTGTCTGATTCCTACCTGAAAATAGGCAAAGTCGTAATGACCGAGACAAAAAAGAATCAACCTCATTGTTTTTAAGCGATGAAATTGATTCCCTTCTGTCCCAGGATGCAACGATATTCTAAAGCATGAAATAAACGTTTTTCCATCCTCCTGTTTCTATTTCAGATTCTCGATATTATGCTTCTTTACCCATTCCCAGAACTCCAGCGGATTTTCTTCATCAAAGCCGGTGATGTCATCCTTGACCACCCCATCCTTAATATAATAAACATGCGGTGTTGTCCCGGGCTTTTCCAGTCTGGTTTTCAACAGGTCATTATCCGCGTACAGATTCTCGGTCGTGGAATCATCCATTTTTACATTATAGATGGTCGTCGGATGATCCTCGATCGTATCGTCAAGCATCTTGTGTATCAGCTGGCAATAATAGCATTTATCTCTTGTAATCATAAGCAGAAACGTTTCTTTTTTATCCATTTTGGAAAACGCATCCTCGATTCCAATCTGTTGCACCTTCCCCTTTTCCTGCACCTTATTACTGCAGCCGGTAAGCAGAAGCATACAACAGAAAACAGACAGTATAAATTTTTTCATGATATCACCTCATCCTTTCGGAATATTCCCTATTATACCCATTTCCCTTACATTATTCAACAGCAATCAGACACATTGAAACGCTGAGTCTTCCTCTTTCACTGTCATATGTATGGATAATCGCTTTCCTTCCTATCAGAAAAAAGCAGCTGTGAAACAAAGCAAAAGAAAAGAGGCTTCTGTTTCCAAAAGCTTCTCTTTCTATGCAATACAAACAGTTAGACTACCGTATCTTTAAAGCGCGCATGGAATTCAGAATGGCGATCAGTGTCACACCGACATCCGCAAACACGCCCATCCACATATTTGCCATGCCAAAGGCTGTTAAGATCAGGATTACAACCTTGATTCCCAGAGAGAATACAATGTTCTGCCATAAAATCTGCATGGTTTTTCCTGCGATGCGGATTGCAGTGCTCAATGCAGAAGGATCATCCTTCATCAAGACGACATCCGCCGCTTCAATTGCGGCATCACTTCCAATGCCTCCCATCGCAACACCGATATCAGCTCTTGCAAGTACCGGCGCATCGTTGATGCCATCGCCGACAAAGGCCAGCTTGCCATGCTCACTCTCCTGCTGCAGCAGTTCTTCGACCTTTTCCACCTTATCCGCAGGAAGCAGCTGCATGTGAACCTCATCCAATCCAAGAACGGACGCAACATGCTCTCCCACCTTATAGCGGTCACCGCTCAGCATAACACATTTCTTAACACCGCTGCTTTTCAAAGAAGCAATGGCTTCCTTACTAGTTTCCTTGATTTCATCATCAATAACAATATAGCCCTCATATGTGCCGTCAACGGCGATATGCACGATTGTTCCCAATGCATCATGTTCTTCATAGGTGATACCATTTGCCTGCATCAGCTTGTAATTTCCCACCAGCAGCTCATGCTGATCCAGCTGTACATGAATCCCGTTTCCGGCAACCTCTTCATACCGGCTCAGTCTTTCCGCATCGATCGTCTTTGCATATGCCTTGCGAATGGAAAGTGCAATCGGGTGAGTGGAATAATTTTCCGCATAGGCTGCCATTTCCAGCAGTTCATCCTCACTGCGCTGTATGGCATGTATCTGTGTCACTGTAAATACGCCCTTTGTCAGAGTACCGGTTTTATCAAACACAACCGTATCGATATCCTTCAATGCCTCCAGATAATTGCCGCCCTTAATCAGTATACCGGATTTGCTTGCTGCTCCAATCCCGGCAAACATGCCCAGAGGAACACTGATAACCAGTGCACACGGACAGGACACAACAAGGAAGGTCAGTGCCCGATACAGCCAGTCAGTGAAGACGGCATCCGGTATAAACAGCATCGGCAGCACAACCAGTGCGATTGCCAGAAAGACAACCGTTGGCGTATACACCTTTGCAAAGCGTGTGATGAATTTTTCCATCGGTGCTTTTTTACTGCTCGCATTCTCCACCAGCTCCAGAATACGCGATACGGTAGATTCCCCATACGCCTTGCTGACCTCCACCTTCAGCACACCGCTTAGATTGACGACGCCTGCAAGTACCTCATCCTGCACACCGACATCTCTTGGAAGGGATTCTCCTGTCAGAGCCGAGGTATCAAGAGAGCTCGTTCCTTCAACGATCACACCATCCAGCGGTACCCGCTCACCCGGCTTGATCACAATCAGATCATGAAGGCCAACCGCCTCCGGTGAAACTCTGACCTCTTTTCCATCCTTCCACAGATTGGCATAGTCTGCACGGATATTCATCAGGGAGGAAATCGATTTTCTGGAACGATTCACTGCATAGGACTGAAACATCTCCCCGATTTCGTAAAAAATCATAACAGCAACTGCTTCCTCATAGGAGCCGATAGCCAGTGCTCCGATCGTCGCAACACTCATCAGGAAGTTTTCATCAAAAACCTCCCCCTTCAGTATATTGCGCAGTGCAATATAGACCACCTTACCTCCTGCCATCACATAGGCAGCCAGAAACAGCCAGACAGACCAGGACTGTGCTTCCAATACAACAGCTGCCGCAAACAGCAGAATTCCCAGATACAGCCGTGCGTTTTCCTGAAAGGAAAACATTCGGGAAGGCTTTTCCTCTTCTGTAGATTTCTCCCGCTCAACAGTCACACCGTCCTCCAGGGTAGGTATAACCGCCATAATCGCTTTGATGGTGTCCTCGCTGCGGCTTGCATCCTGCAGCTCAACAAACAGAACTCCCTGTGAAAAGTTCATACTGGCATCCTTTATATTGTCCATCTTGCGGACATATGCTTCGATTTTATTTGCACAGTTTGCACAATCGAGATTTTTCACATACAGCTTGAGTGCTCCCTGAATTTCACGATCCTCATGTGCTTCATGAGCATGGTCATGCCCGCAGCCACAGCCTTCATGATGATGGTGTCCGTCGTTTTCATGTGCATGCGACCCATTGCAGGCATCGTGGTGATCATGTCCATCCGTGTGTGCACAGGCACAATCTGCATGGTCGTGATGATGCGCTTTTTTGCAGCCGCAGTCTTCCTGTGCAGAATAGTGTTCCTCTGCCTTGGAATGTCCAGCTTTCCCGCTTGCCCCCTGCTTTCCGGCAGAAGCTGCCTTTTTATCATCCTTACGCCGCAGGATTACATCCGGTTCAATCGCCTGCACCGTTTCTTCGAGCACAGCTTCAATCCCCTCATGCTCCATATCTACAAACATCCTTTTACTAACAAAATCCACCGAGCATTCCTTCACACCCTTGATTTTTCCTACATGCCTTTCAATCTTCATTGCACAGTTGGCGCAATCAAGCTCATCCAGTATATATATGCGTTCCATATGCTGCCTCCTTACCTTATAATTACTTGTGTTATTGCCTCTTCTGTATAAAATTGTACAAAAGCTTTATGTTCTACGTTCCTAAACATTTCCGCGTTTTGCACGAATACAATAGGATTTTTCCTTTTTCACTTCATGAACCTCAATAGACGTATATCCGTTATGCTTCAGTGCCGCTTTCACATCCTTTGGATCGTATAGCTGAAAGCCGTATTCACGTAAGGGAAGACGTGACATAAAACGCTTATCATAGAAGGCCAAAAGCAGCGTACCCTGCGGCTTGAGTATACGTGCTATCTCACACAGCCCCTTGTCCAGTGATTCCCAGAAATAAATCGTGTTAATGCTGTATACCGTATCCATACAGGCATCTGCAAATGGCAAGGATTCTGCACTGCCCATAGCAAGCTTCAGATATCCCTGCTGCAGGCTTGGCAGCAGCTTCCATTCCACCGCAGTCATACAGCTTTCACTGATTTCCGTCCCATAAACACTGCAGCAGCCCTTTTTCAACACTCGCTTCAGCATGTTCCCGTTTCCAAAGCCGATATCCAGAATACATCCCTGCAGCGGCAGCTCCTTTAAGACCCGGTGATACTGTGCGCGATTCATAATATTCATTACTCGCGTTGCACAGCGTCCGCCAAAGCCGGTTGGCCTGCGAAACTGCGACACTATCCTGCAAGGATACAGAATTCCAGAGGTCATAGGCTGTGCCTTCCTGAAACAAAACCTTTTCGACAGCATATCATCCCTCCATAATATGGGATAAACCTGCATCAAATATGAGCTGAATATGTTCATCATCCAGAGAATAGTAAATATTTTTCCCGCTTCTGCGGTACTTTATCAGGCGATTCTGCCGAAGAACGCTCAGCTGATGGGAAACTGCGGAGTGTGTCATTTCCAGCAGCTCCGACAAATCACATACACATAGTTCTTCCTGAAACAGCGCACTCAGTATTTTCAGTCTTGTCGGATCCGAAAACATCTTAAACAGGGTACCCAGATTCTGAAACTGTTCCTGACTCAGCAGAGTATCCTTTAATCTTGCAACGGTATCTGTATGCACCTCTGTTACTTCACATTCCATAGCTTCCTTTACCATTTGATTTCCTCATTTCTTTTAACATATGAACATCTGTTCATATGTATTATATGTGAGAATCCGCATTTTGTAAATAGAAAAATAAAATCTTTTTAAAATCATAAGACTGCAAGCCGAACGGACACAATGCATTACAGACGCACAACCGCCAAATTCACAGCCTGTTCGCTTATGCTATATCATATACCGGTTCAAAAACGAAAGAAGCGCTCCATTGATTTACAAAACCGCAGAACCATATGACCGTAAAAAAAAGAACAGATCATCCTCTGTTCCCGTTGATGCGATTCATGTAATACATAACCGTTTTCATTACCCCATAGGTGGTGGCTGTCAGCTTATCCGGAGCATTATCCAAAGCCTGCTGAAACGTCATAGCCCGATCCGCTATACTGTATATTCCGATAAATCCAAGATCATAAAGCTCCTGATATCCGATTCCCAAGGCACCGCTGATACAGATACATGGCTTATGATGGCGGTTGGCAACCTTCAGGATTCCCACCGGAACCTTTCCAAACATCGTCTGACGGTCACTTTGCCCTTCTCCTGTAATCACAAGATCACAATCCTTCACCTGCTCCTCCATGTCACTGAAGGACAGCAGCAGCTCAATGCCGGAAATCATGTTCGCATGCAGGATACCGATCAAAACAGCACCGATGCCCCCTGCCGCTCCTCCGCCGTCAAAGGAATCAATATCCACATGCAGATACCGCCGCACCTGATTGCGGAAATTTTCCATTCCCAGATCGATTTTACGAATCTGATTCGGGAAAAAACCCTTCTGTTTTCCGAATACATAGGTTGCCCCGTTTTCTCCCAGCAGATGATTCTTCACATCACAGGCTGCAATCAGTTCAATACCCTCCAGCTTGTTCAGCCGATTGAAATCGATATAGCGGACCTTGTCCAGATTCATCGCCTGCGGGGAAAGATATTTATGGGAGCTGTCATAAAACCGGCACCCCAGTGCCTGCAGAAGACCCATTCCGCCGTCATTGGTTGCACTTCCGCCCAGGCCGATGATAATTTTCCTGCAGCCCTGTGCAGCCGCATCCAGCATAACGGTACCTACACCGTAGCTGCTGCCGAAAAACGGTGCCCGCTTATCCCGCTCATGCATATTTAATCCTATGATATTTGCTACCTCGATCACTGCTGTTTCACCATTCTCAATGATCGTGTACTCACTTATGATTTTCTTTCCATAAGCATCCGTGGTACTTACCGGCTGTTTCCTTCCGTGACAGGTTTCATGAAATGCCTCCACTGTCCCTTCCCCGCCGTCACCAATGACATAGGATGTTGTGATAACAGCATCATCCACCTGTCGAATCCCCAGTTCAATACGTTCGGCAACCTCTCTTGAAGTCATACAGCCCTTGTAAGAATCACAGGCAATTACAACCTTCATCTAATCACTCCCATGTTCTTCCAAATACTCTTTCGTTAATTTTACCACAACTCGGCATAAAATTACCAGAGAAATCAGGTTGGGTATCGCCATGAGTCCGTTCAGCGTATCCGCAACATCCCATACGAATGTCAGCTGCAGCTGTGCTCCGAAAACCAGCAGTACCAGAAAAACCCCCTGATAGATATACAGCATCAGTTTTCCCTTAAACAGATATCGTAAACACTCCCGCGCATAATAATACCAGCCGAGAATGGAGGGAATCGCAAAGGCAACAATGGAAAAGGAGAATATGATACCGCCGAGGTGACCGAAGCCGGAGGTAAAGCAGGCAACCGTTAATGCCACCCCCTCCATCCCGCTGTCGAGCAGTCCACTGGTCAAAATCATCAGACCGGTAATCGTACAGACGACAATCGTATCGAAGAACACCTCAAAGATTCCCCAGAACCCCTGCTCGATTGCATTGGCATGAGAAACGCAGGCATGGGAGATCGGTGAGCTTCCCATCCCCGCTTCATTGGAAAATACGCCTCTGGAAATACCGAAATGCATGGCCCGGCTGATGGCAAAGCCGCCGATACCGCCAACCCCGGCCATGGGACGCATAGCATCATACCATACAAGTCGCAGTGCCTGCGGCAGCGCATCGGCATGCAATACAATCAGATACAGACACGCGGCAATATAAAGCACGGAAATCACAGGAATCGTAATTTCATTAAACCGCATGATAAGATTTCCCTTTCCGAATATGATCCAGGCAATAAAAAGCGCCATGATGAGACCTATGCTCCAGGAAGGTATGGAAATATAAGATGTGATCGTATGTGCAATCGTATTTGCCGGTGTGACATTCCCGATACCAAAGGATGCAAAAATACAAAGCACGGCAAACAAAATACCGAGAAAGCCCATATGGCAGCCGTTCTCCAGTGTTGTCATCGGTCCGCCGATAAAGGTGCCATCCCGTTCCCTCGTACGATAATGGATGGCAAGCACAACCTCTGCATATTTGGTCATCATGCCGAAGATGGCACTGACGCACATCCACAGCAGTGCACCCGGCCCTCCCATCGTCAAAGCCGTGGTAACGCCCACCACACTGCCGACTCCCAGTGTTCCAGCCAGTGCGGTCGCTACAGCCTGAAAGGGAGTAACCCCGTCCCCCTTATCACCTTTTCCCAGTGAGCCCAATGTTTTACGCAGAATCAGCCGTGCATGGGTAAAGGGAAGGAATCTGGTACGCAGCATGAGCCAGAAGCCCGTAAACAATAAAAAAAAGATCATGTACTTCCCCCATACAACCGCATTGAGTTGATCATTCATCAGCATCAGTTTATCCATAACCTCACACTCCTGTTATACTATATTCTTATACCTCTATAAAAAGAATGAAATACAGGGAAGTGAGCAGGAAAAAGGTGATATAATGGTGTCGTTAAGGAGGTCTTGCATTATGAATGTTATGTGTATATTAACGGATGGATTTGAAGAGCTGGAGGCTGTCGGTACGATAGCACTGCTTCGAAGAGCAGGTATCAGGATTGATGTCTATGCGATTGATCACACAGCAGCAACCGGACGCTTTGATATTACCATCAGCAATCTGGCAGATGTTAAGGATGTGAATACGGCAGACTATGATATGCTGTTTCTGCCGGGCGGTCCGCATTATCAGAAGCTGGAAGCCGATGAACGTGTGCTTTCCATTTTAAAGGATTTTATGAATCAGGGAAAGCTGGTGAGTGCAATCTGCGCAGCACCGACCATTCTAGGAAGACAGGGCTATCTCAAGGGTAGAAAGTACACCTGCTTTACAAGTATGAATGAGGATTTCGGCGGAACGTATGTGGATCAGTATGCGGTAATTGATGGAACAATCATCACCGGAAGAAGTGCAGCCGCTGTGATTGATTTCGCCTTCGCCATCATTGAAAAGCTGGAGGGAAGGAAAAAGGCAGAGGAAGTGAAGGCATCGATTTATTATTAACATATTACGGATTAAAAAAGCTTGTACCTGCGCAAAGCTGCAAAAAATAGGCGATTTCTTGTTTCGTCTATTTTTTTATTACATAGATATGCATACGAAGGGATGATACGCTACTCTTTTTATATACTACCTTAATGCGTGTCTGTATAACTACCAATCAAATTACTGTAGCAGTTCAAGGCTTACACAAAGCAGGCTGCTGCTTCATCGCAATGTACTTCACCATGAGCTGACACGGATTCCATTCATCCCACAATGGCAGCACCTCCAGCGGACAGAACCCCATTCTTTCATAAAAGGCATAGGTTTTCAAATAATCGGGATCCTGTACCTTAGGAGATAATGTTTTCACCTGCAGATACTGCATTGCCGCTTTTTCTGCCTCCTGTTCTGCCATCCGCATCAGCCTCGTACCGATTCCCATACGATGCAGCTGCGGAAGAATGCCCATAACATAAACCTCCATCGCCTTTGGACTGGTCTTTTTCAGTGACAGAAAGCCAACCATGTAATTCTTGAAATAGCAGCCGACGGTTTTCATCTCCCTGCTTTTCTGTACATAATCCTCCAAAGCATCCGGAAGTCCAAACCATTCCGGAAGCTGCTTTAATACTGCACGCGAGTCGTCGGGATTACAGCCGTCAAAAATCTCATATCGAAGACAGCTTTTTATAGCCATATGAAAAAGGAGTGGCTGAATTGCCGGATATGTCAGGGCCTCTGGGAGCGCAGTCATGCACCTTACCTCCGCAATTTCACTCTGCGGCAGCTCTTTGAAGGAGGAAGCCTCTGCCTGATACAGCATGCCGAAGCTTTCCTCACCTGTTTCATTCACCCGTGTTTTGCCTTCAACCGAATACACACAGATACGCTTCATACGGGCATCTGCGATTCCCGTTTCCTCAAGCAGCTCTCTTTGGGCACAGGCATCAATGCTTTCGCCCGCTTCCCGATGTCCCCCGGGCAGCTCCCATGTATCACGTTCCCTGTGGCGTACAAACAGCCATCCACTCCTGCACCACACAGCAATCACGGCAAACCTCAGCTTTTCATCCTGTACAGAATCATAAAATCGAACCTTCATATCCCATTCATCTCCTCATTTATCCCTATTGTACCATATTTCTTCCAAATTTCTGATTTTTCCTTCCCGCACACACTCCCACAATTCTATTTTTATGTTATAATAGCTAAGTTGAGAAAGAAGGTGTTTGTATGTCTCCTGAGCCCGAAAGTCCATATCGAAGTTGTATAAATCATAATACAGGAGGCGTATCTACATCCCTCCTGTAAGAAGGAGGTCTTTTTTATGTTGGAATTTTACAAGACATATGGAACTGTCACAAAAAAACTGGAACAGCCGGAACCAGGCTGCTGGATCAGCGCTGTTGCGCCTACACAGGAAGATATTGATTTCCTGACAAATAAAATCGGCGTGCTGCCGGAGTTTATCAAATCTTCACTGGATGAAGAGGAAAGCTCCCATATCGATTATGACGATGATGAAAACCAGACCCTGGTGATCGTCGATTACCCGAGTGCAGAGGAAGATGACAATCTGGATGAAAATACCCTGCTGTATACCACGCTGCCACTGGGTGTTGTTATCATGAAGGGCTATGTGATTACGATTTCCCTGTATGAGAATCTAAGCATCGAGGATATGGCAAACGGTAGAATCAAGGGTATGAATACCGATATGAAAACCCGTTTTCTATTGTTGCTGCTGCTTCGTATATCTCAGCGTTTCCTGATTTATCTGCGCCAAATCGATCGGATTTCCTCCCGTACCGAACAGAGGCTACACCAGTCTATGAAAAACAAGGAGCTGATTCAGATGCTGGGTCTGGAAAAGTCTCTGGTCTATTTCAGCACCTCACTGAAAACCGATGAGGTTACCTTAAACAAAATCATGCGCGGAAAGCTGATCAAGCTGTATGAAGAGGATCAGGATATTCTGGAGGATGTACTGATTGAGATTCATCAGGCGATAGAGATGTGTAACATTTACTCCAACATCCTTTCCGGAACAATGGATGCCTTTGCTTCCGTCATTTCCAACAATCTGAACATCGTGATGAAAATTTTGACGGTAATTACCATCGTCATGGCAATCCCGAATATCATTTTCAGTTTCTATGGCATGAATGTCAGCGGATTGCCTTATCCGGAATGGTGGTTCCCGACAGTCATTGCAGCTGTGTGCTGTATCATCGCAACTCTTATCTTCAAGAAAAAGGATATGTTTCACTAACAGAACATCACGTTCTGTTTTTTTTTGTATTTCCGCACCATGTACGTTACAATATACAAAACGAGGAGATAACCTATGAACAATCCATGGACCGATATCGAACTACAGACATATGAAGCACATATGCAGGATACGGATGAAGGCTTTGTATCCGACTCCCTGTATCTGCATTCCTTTGCCGTATGAAACACCATCCATGAACAGCTGCAGAAAGTGGAGCTCACGCACAGTATGCTGTCTATTGAGTATTCTCTGTCAAAACGCATGATATACCCCCTGCCAAATGGAAAAGCCCTGCTTAGACTGGATTATTTGCGTTTATAACCGATTGAAAAATACGCTGCCTTTATGTAATTCAGGGAGAGCCTGTAAAGCGCTGATTTTTTTCGTACTCCTTACTTCTCCCATTACATTTCTTTCATCCATAAAAACGACCTGCAGGATGTACCCTGCAGGCTTCTTTTATTTCATACGATATGCAGATAGAATCAGTCTCCTATCCCTTCTCAGTCAACCTTTTCACAGGAATCCATACCCCACTTCCATTATCAGCATAACCTCATCCTCATCCGGTGTATACCACACAATGTACATGTTCGCCGCGATATCATATCCCTGATTTTCCTGCAGCCATGCTGAGAAAAGCTTTGTATTTACGGCCTGCAGTGCACCATGAACTTTACCCAGGTAACCTCCGGTATCGTCAGGACATGCATATCCGCAGGTACCTCCGTACCCTAATACGCTTCGGCAATCATACAGCGGAAGCAGCCCTCTTTCGTCAATCTCTGCTTTCCTTTGTCCGAATTGAAAAAAGCGATGCTTCCACCGCTTTTTATCATACCATATTATCTTTTCCGTCGATCACTTCATGTGCAGTGGCTTCCTGATTGGAAATATCCAGAATCTGTTCACTGTGACGGCCATAGCGTCTGGCAACACCGCGATAATACAAAATTGTATAGAAATTCGCAATGGCATCCAGAATCAGCAGAAAGCTGAATAGATTATGCAGTGTCTTTTCCTCGAAGGATACCAGTATCAGCACCATTCCCATAAGCAGCGGGACTACGGCAAGAGCCAGATGAATCTTCCATTGTGCATCCTCCAGGCGAAACAGATTCATGGAATACTGCAGACGCAGTGTCGCATCCAAAACCACCAGAGCGGAAATAACGATAGGATAATTATCTACAATCAGATATGGCTTAGTGGCAACGATCAGTCCTGCTATGCAGTATAATACCCCAAAGGAAAAGCTGAATTCATTCGGCTTCATATATTCCTTTTTAAAGAAATATACAAGAATCTGAAACAAGCCTACCAAAATGATCACAATCCCTGCAATCTGGAAGAAATTCAAGAATTTCTCCTTTTCAATCGTATAGGATAAAATGGAAAATATCATATAAAAAATGGAAAGAATCAAAAGCTTCCAGTTTTCAATTTTCAAATTCATACAACGGCCTCCTCATATAGCTGTTCTTATCATATCATATTTTTCCATAATTATCCGCAAGAACATGAATTTCATGCCTTTTCAAATGTACAAGCCTGTCCGTAAAGGCACATGAGAAAAGCTGTTTACGCTATTGTAATTCCTCACCAGATGCCCAGCAGCCTCTGCATGAGCAGGGATATCAGCGTGATACCGACCCAGCAGCAGAACCCCATAAAGATAGGCCTACCACCGTTTTTTACCAGCTTTACAATATCGGTATGCAGACCGACTGCCCCCATCGCCATAATGATAAAGAACTTGCTCAGCTCCTTTAAGGGCAGGAAGATATCCGGGGATATATGCAATACATTCGTAGAGACGGTCGTTATGACGGAGGCCATAAGGAAGTAAAGAATAAATACCGGAAAGATCTGTTTCCATGCAAGCTTTTTCCCCTCCCTTTTCTCCTCCTGCTCCTCTTTTCGCATTCTTTGAACACCCAGAAACAGCGTAATCGGTATAATGGCAAGGGTACGCGTCAGCTTGACAGTAACCGCCTTATCCAGTGTGGCAGAGCCTAAATGAAACATGCTGTCCCAGGTTGCTGTGGTTGCTGTTACGGAGGAGGTGTCGTTCACAGCGGTGCCCGCAAACACCCCGAAGCCCTCACTGCCTTGAAACTGCAGCAGCGTACCCAGCAAGGGAAACAGAATGGCCGCCAGAATATTGAATAGAAAAATAACAGAGATCGCCTGCGCTACCTCTTCGTCATCTGCCGCAATGACCGGAGCTGTCGCCGCTATCGCAGAGCCTCCGCAAATAGAGGAGCCGACACCTACCAGTGTGGAGATGTTAGCCGGCATATGAAGTCCTCGCTTCAAAGCGAATGCAATGACGAGCGATGTCGTAATTGTTGCAATAATAATCGGAAGCGACTGCTGTCCTGTTTTAGCAATAACGGACAGATTTAAGCCAAACCCCAGTAAAATGACTGCATACTGCAGGATTTTCTTGGAGGTGAAGGTGATGCCAGCCTGCAGGGCTTCCTCTTTTCTAATGCGAAATGCCAGCAGCATTCCAATGAGGATGGCAAATACCGGCCCTCCGATAATGTGAATCCATTGCCCCAGCAGAAGGGCAGCAGCGGCAATACCAAAGCATACCAGCAGTCCCTTCCCCTTTTCTTTTATAAAAATCATACGGTTCTCCTTTTCTCATTTTCTGAATCTGCGCCTTACAGCATGACATGCAAGGCAGCTATGTCAGTATACGATACCTTTTCCAAAAAATGAAATTATAAATATTTATGTCTACATAACACGATGTTATCCCGCTTATTTACAGCTGAAGGTATAGAAAAAAACGCATTGTGACCTAGTGTCCGACAGCGTTTTCATTCCCCTCATTTACTTTAAAACCGGTATACAGTATTCTATACGGGCAATTCCCTGTTCATTTTCTTTTCCGTATTTGACGATATCCATACAGCAGTCCGAACGAAGCCGGTATGCACTTTTGGGCAGCCAGTTCTGATAAATATCCTGTGCAAACGGCTCCATAGAGGTCTTTGGATCTGCGCAAAAGGAAAACACAAGATAGGCTCCTGCCGGCAGGATTCTATGCGTCAGCTTCTGTCTGTGCACCTGCTCAACTGCTATACCTGCAAAATATTGAAAGCAGGGCTGACCGGCATCCATATCGGCATCCGTATAATCATGGATACCATACACTACCGAATCCTTTTGCGGATATGCTTTCAGATACCGGTTGCATTTGCGATGACATTTACCAATCACATGAAAGCCGTGTCTGGTATCTGCACCATAGCCCTCCAGCTGTATCTCTGTCCAGTGCTGTACTTCCATATCCATATGCATATGGTTGATATCCGGCTGCTGATGAAGCTGCAGCGGCTCCTGCAGCACATAGGCATTCTTCTTTTTCCGAAAGGCGTCCGGTGTTGTGCGATACAGCTGCAAAAACGCCTTATGAAATGCCCGCTGTGAGAGATAACCGCAGACAGAGGCGATTTCCGCAATACGTAAATCGCTTTGTACAAGAAGCAGTGCCCCTTTGGATACCTGTCTGCGCCGTATATAGGCATGCAGCGGCATACCGCATATTGCAGTAAACAGCTTATGCACATGATAGGGGGAATAGCCCGTAAAAGCACCAATCGTATCCAGCGTCAGCTCTCCATCCAAATGCTCCTCAATGTAACACAGTACGCTTTGCATCATCTCCTGATTTGTCCTCATATAAATCACCTCGTACATAGTATACCAGAAGAACCGCCTCCATACCGTTCATCATTTTTGGCATCCGTTCTTTTGCATCCGCTATGCGGCAATCTTGATCCCCACACCATACCATAGCCTCAAACAGCTCATGGAACAGAAAAAAAGCCGACTGCTCGGCTTACAAATGTTCGATCGGCTTTCGCTCCGCCTTCAGGTTATGCGTTTTCTGAGCACGGCGTTCCAGCTCCGCATTGACATCCTCCATGGAAATTCCCTTCTCCACCATCAATACGGTAAGATGATACAGCAGATCTCCTATTTCATTGATCTGATCTTCCTTCGTCTGCGTCAAAGAGGCAATCACCACCTCGGTACACTCCTCCCCGACCTTCTTCAGAATCTTCTCCAGACCCTTTTCAAACAAATAGGTGGTATAGCTTCCTTCCTCCTTGTTTTCCTTGCGATCCTTTATGGTTTCATATAATGCATCCAGTTCCTTCATAACTCTTCTCCCTCCATATTCCGGTAAAAACAGCTGGTATGTCCGGTATGGCAGGCTGCTCCCACCTGCTCCACCAGAAGGAGAATCGTATCCTCATCACAATCAATGCGGATATCCTTCACATACTGGTAATGCCCGCTTGTTTCTCCTTTGATCCATAATTCCTGACGGCTGCGGCTGTAATAGGTTGCACGCCCGGTATCCATCGTCATGCGCAGACTTTCTTCATTCATATACGCCAGCATGAGGACAGCTCTGCTATGCACATCCTGGACAATAACCGGAACAAGTCCGTTTCCTTTATCAAAATTCACCTGTATCATAGCCGCACTGCAATTCCTTTCTCTTTTACATATGCCTTCACCTCGGGAATCGTTACTTCCTTATAGTGAAACATGCTTGCCGCCAGAGCCGCATCACTGGCATCCTCTTCAAACACCTGTGCGAAATGCTCCAGCGTCCCACAGCCGCCCGAGGCGATCACCGGAACATCCACCAGCTCATGCACCGCCTTGCACAGCTCGATATCAAAGCCCTGCTTGGTTCCATCCGCATCCATACTGGTCAGCAGAATTTCCCCTGCCCCCAGACGAACACCCTCCTGTACCCATTCCAGCAGGTCCAGACCGGTATCCTCACGACCGCCGGCAACGTATACATTCCAGCCGCTGCCATCCTCGCGGCGCTTTCCATCCACGGCAAGCACAATGCACTGGTTTCCAAACATCGCTGCCCCCTCGCGGATCAGCTCCTTATTGCGGACAGCCGCAGAGTTCAGCGAAACCTTGTCAGCTCCTGCCAGCAGCATGTTACGTATATCCTCAACACTGCGGATGCCGCCACCGACGGTAAACGGGATGAAGATTTCTCTTGCTACGCGCTCGACAACCTGAACCATGGTATCCCGCTGTTCATGCGTTGCTGTGATATCCAGAAATACCAGCTCGTCCGCCCCCTGCTCATAATAGGCTCTTGCCAGATCGACCGGATCACCGACCTCCTTCAATCCGACAAAATTGATTCCCTTGACAACCCTGCCATCCTTTACATCCAGGCACGGGATGATACGCTTGGTATGCATCAGGCTTCTCCGCACAGTGCGATGGCCTGGGACAGGGACAATGTTTCGGCATACATCGCCTTTCCTGTGATTGCACCGTAAATATCCAGCTGTTTCAATGCCTCGATATGCGTGATGTCACGAATACCCCCGGAAGCTATAATATCGATCGAAACCGTTTTCTTTAACTCCGCCAGCATCTTTGTATTCGGTCCTGTCATGGTGCCGTCCCTGGAGATATCGGTCACAATGATCGTCTTTACCCCCATGGCCTCCATCTGAATTGCAAAATCGATATACTGCAGCTCACTTTCCTGCAGCCAGCCATGACCGCAAACCATGCCGTTCTTGCAATCAATGCCGACGGCGATTTTCTCTTTATATTGTGCGAGTGCTTCCCGCAAAAACTCCGGATTCTCTATGGCTGCCGTTCCCAGAATAACACGCGCAATGCCATGCTCCAGATAAAATCGAACGTCCTCCATACTGCGGATGCCACCGCCAACCTCAACCGGAATCTGCAGACTCTGTGCAGTTTTCACGATGATGTCCTGATTGATTTTCTTTCCTTCCTTCGCCCCGTTGAGATCAACCATATGCACATACCGGGCCCCCTGCTGTTCAAATGCTTTGGCGATATCCCCAATACTGTCACCAACACATTCCTTTTGTTCATAATCTCCCTGATACAGCCGCACGGGCTGCTGATCCAGTATATCAATTGCAGGTAAAATGATCATACAAACTCCTCCTTAAACCACCGCAGAATCTGCAGTCCGTCTTCTCCGCTTTTTTCAGGATGAAACTGGGCACCAACCACATTGTCCCTGCGTACAAGCCCGGGAATCCGCATCCCGCCATAGCCGCTGTCTGCCAGCAAATCCTCCTGTGCATAATTCTGTGCATAATAGGAATGTACATAATAGACGAACGGACGCTCACTCAGCCGCTCAAATACACTGGATTCCTGACACTGTTCCAGCAGATTCCAGCCGATATGCGGAATGCGCAACCTGCTTTCTGCAGCATCACTCATTTTCACGATGTTGCCCTTCAAAAAGCCGAGTCCCTTGGTATAGCCGTTTTCCTCGCTGTCTTCAAACAGCGCCTGCATGCCCAGACAGATACCGAGCAGCGGTTTTTTCTTTCCTTGAACCTCTTCCTTTAAAGCCGTAATCAAATCACGCTCCTGCAGATGCTTCATGCAGTCCGCAAACGCTCCCACACCCGGCAGAATCAGCTGATCCGCACGCTGTAGGTCTTCCTTTTTATCCGTTACACAGCAGGTACAGCCGATATGCTGTAAGGCATTTTCCACACTGTGCAGATTTCCCATTCCATAATCAAGTATCGCAATCATATTACAGCTTCCCCTTTGTACTCGGCAGCGTATCGCCGCTCACACGAATCGCCGTTTTTAAGGCACGGCCCAGCGCTTTGAAAATCGCCTCCACCTTGTGATGATCATTGGTGCCATACACTACATTTACATGCAGGGTGATGCCTGCCTGAAAGGCAAAGGCACGAAGAAACTCCTCCACCATTTCACAGGAAAACGAACCGATCGTATCCCGCTTCAGCTCACAGTTATACACCAGAAAGCTGCGCCCGCTGATATCCAGTACCACCTGTGCCAGTGTTTCATCCATCGGCAGCAGCATACTGCCATAGCGTTCGATTCCTCTTTTATCCTGCAGGGCTTCCTTCAGGCAGGCTCCCATCGCAATACCGCAATCCTCAACCGTGTGGTGATCACACACCTGTAAATCGCCGTTTGCATGCAGCGTAAGATCAATCCCGGAATGGAAGGAAAACAGCGTCAGCATGTGATCGAAGAAGCCGATGCCTGTATGAATCTCACTGACTCCCGTACCATCCAGATGCATCGTGCAGCTGATGCTTGTTTCTTTGGTATCCCGGCTCAGGCCTGCCGTTCTTGGCGCAAAGCCTGTTTCCTTCGTTTCTGGTGTCATACCGTAACCGCCTTTCTGTCAAATTCCTGTAATACGGATAATACAATGGCATTTTCCGCAGGGGAACCAACCGTAATCCGGAAGCTGTCCTTTCCTTCGTAGTTGCGAATGACAATGCCTTCCTTTTCCATTGCCTTCAACAGCTCCTGCTTATATTTGCTTCTTCCATACAGATAATTCGCCTGACTCGGATAGAAGGTAACGTTTTTTAACTGCTTCAGCTTGTGATACAGCATATCCCGCTCCAGCTGTATTTCCTCCACCAGCAGCTCATATTCCGCCGCATGCCGCAATACGATCACACCGGCCCTTTGTGTTAAAGAGCTGATATTATAAGGAACCAGCACCGGTTTCAATTTCGCAATATTGGATGGACAGCTGATCAGAAAGCCCAGTCGCGCACCGGCAAAGCCATACGCCTTGGATAGGGTTCTGGTCACATACAGGTTATGGTAGGTGTCCAGATACGTCAGCATGCTTTCCTTTGCGAACTCCCCATATGCCTCATCTATGATCACCGGAATACGGGGGAACGCCTCCGCAATTTTACACAGCTGGGCATTGCTTACAAAATGCCCGGTTGGATTGTTCGGATTGGAGAACAGCACCATATCCACATGATGCTCCCGCCCAAATTCTATAAAATCCGCAATGCTGAAGGAACCATCCTGCTCACATGGAAATTTCACAACCTCACTCTCATGCATGGATGCATAATAATCATACATGGAGAAGTCCGGAGACAGGGTCAGTAATTTCTTACCTTTTCCCAGGAAATAGCCAATCATGAGCCCCAGCATTTCATCGCTGCCATTCCCTGCGATCAGATAACCAGCATCTAATTTTTTTACATTCGCATATGCCTGTATGAGCTCCCTGCTGGATTCATCCGGATAGCGGTTAAACTCCAGCTCTGCGATTGCCTCCTGCAGCTCCTTTACCATTTCCCCACTGATATTTTTATAGCATTCGTTTGCATTCAGCATGACGCTACCGTTTGTCCGCGCCGCATAGCTTTCGATATTTTTCATGATTTCAGCCTCACTTTCACAGCATTGGCATGAGCCTGCAGCTCTTCCTGCTCCGCCATTTCTATGATATGGTCTCCATAGGTCTGTAAAGCTTCCTCGCTATAGTGCAGATAGCTGCTTTTTTTGATAAAGCTGTCCACTCCAAGTGCACTGGAGAAACGCGCTGTCCCGCTTGTCGGCAATACGTGATTGCAGCCGCCGAAATAATCTCCGACACTTTCACAGGTGTGATAGCCAAGGAACACACTGCCCGCATGGCGTACCTTTCCCAGATAGTCCATCGGCTGCTTCACCATCAGCTCCAGATGCTCCGGCGCAACCGCATTGGATACATCCAGACACTCCTCCATGCTCTCACATAAAATGGCTGTTCCATAGGCCTGCAGCGACTGTTCCACGATTTCCTGTTTCGGCAGAAGAGCACTCTGCTTGCGCAGCTCCAGCTCCACAGCATCCACAAGCTGTTCACTGGTTGTCACCAGAATGGCACTCGCCATCGGATCATGCTCTGCCTGTGACAGCAGATCCGCCGCAACGCTTTTCGCAGGAGCATCCGCATCCGCAATCACCAGAATTTCACTCGGTCCGGCTATCATGTCGATATCCACCTTCCCGAAGACCAGCTTCTTCGCTGCCGCAACGTATACATTTCCCGGACCGACAATTTTATCCACAGGTGCAATGCTTTGAGTACCATAGGCTAACGCCGCAATTCCCTGAGCACCGCCGACCTTATAAATTTCATCCACACCAGCAATCTGTGCTGCCGCCGCAATATTGGGATGCAGACTGCCATCCTTCGCCGGTGGTGTAATCATAACAATGCGCTTTACACCGGCGATCCGGGCAGGAATTGCATTCATCAGCACACTGCTAGGATACTGTGCTCTACCCCCCGGCACATAAATACCTACGCTGTCCAGTGGAAGTACACGCTGTCCCAGATAGATGCCGAGCTCCTTCTGCAAAAGATAGCCGTTTTGCTTCTGTGCATTGTGATAATACTCGATATTTGCTTTCGCCTTCTTCATACTCTCCACAAAGAAGGGATCCGCCTTGGCAGCAGCCGCTTCTATATCGGAAGGCTCCACGCGCATACTGTCCAATAAAATTCCGTCAAACTGCTGTGTATATTCCCTGACAGCATCATCCCTGCGGGTTTTCACATCCTGCAGGATGGCACTGACCCTGACAATGATTTCACTGTCGATTTCTTCTGTTCTGCTTTCCAGATACGTCTGCAGGTTCCCTGTATCCGATGCTCGCATTCGTTTCAGCATGCTTCCAGTCCTTTCTTCATATCCTCCAAGATTGCTAGGATCTCCGCTCTTTTCAGCTTAAAGCTCGCTTTATTTACAATCACCCTTGCGCTGATATCGCAGACGGTGTCAAAGACAACCAGACCGTTTTCCTTCAGCGTCGTCCCCGTTTCCATGATATCCACGATTCCATCACACAAGCCCAGAATCGGTGCCAGCTCCACAGAGCCGTCTATTTTAATACACTCCACATCCATGCCCTTTTCCAGGAAATACTGCTTTGCGATATTGGGATACTTCGTTCCTATTTTCACATGTCCCACCTTGTCAAACAGATTGTGTTCCCGCAGACCGGCAACGATGAATTTACATTTTCCGATGCCTAAATCCAGCATTTCATAATAATCCTTGCCCCCCTCCAAAAGCGTATCCTTTCCCACAACACCAATATCCGCAACGCCGTGCTGTACATAGGTGATGCAGTCATTGGATTTCACAAGGAAATAGCGAATATCCTTTTTGGAATCCTGAAACACCAGCGCCCTTCCCTTATCCTTTAATGATTCAATGCCATACCCGCGCTCCTCCAGCAGCTTCACAGTGGCCTTTTCCAGACGCCCCTTCGTCAATGCTATGGATATACTCATGCGTCCTTCTCCCCTTTCACGATAATATCATCATATACCCCGCACAGCAGCTCCACCCGTGCGGTTTTTCTTAATTCCCTCGCCTTGCGCAGTGCCTCCACCTTTCGTGCATACGGATAGCACAGCGTGAGGGTTGCCTCCTTCTGCTTTAAATCCAGAACCGGCAGCACGGCATCCAGCTTTACAGAGAAGCCGATTGCCGGCAATGGCTCTCCGAATTTCTCCAGCAGAGAATCATAGCGTCCGCCACTCAGCACACTGGTACCGATTCCCGGCACAAAGCCTTCAAAAAGAATGCCACTGTAATAGTTCAGATGCGGCAGCTTTCCCAAATCAAAGGTAATGCGGTTTTCATAGCCGAGCGCCTTTAGTTGTGCATACAATTCCTGAAGACTTTCCACAATACTACGCAGTCTGTCATCAAAACAGCAGTTCAATGCCTCCTTGAGCATCCCTGCATCTCCACACAGCCACGGAAGCTGCAGGAAGAATTCTCTGTCCTCATCCTTCAGTGGCAACGTATGCAGATATTCCTTCAATTCGCTCAGACTCTTGCGATCGATCAAATCCGCCAGAAGCTCTGTTTCATCCGCAGAAAGTCCCAGCAGCTTTCCTGCTGTGTGAAAGAAATTCACATTGCCGATTTCCAGCGTATACGCCTGCTGCTGCATACACTCCATAACCTCCAGTGCACACACCAGAATTTCCAGATCGCTCTGCTTTTCGTTCAGCCCCAGCAGCTCGATTCCGCAATCAGTCACCTCATTGCGCTTTCCGGCAAAGGACTCCTTGACCTTGTATACATTGGCACAGTAACGAAAGCGAAGCGGCGGCTTTTGATCCTTGAACTTGGTTGCCGCAACACGGGCGATCGGTACCGTCATATCCATGCGCAGTGTCAGGATGCTTCCGTTATGGTCAAAAAACTTGTACATCGCTTCCTCCTGAACCTGTTCAAAGCCGGTCTGATAGGTCTGATAAAATTCAATGCTCGGTGTTACGATTTCCTTATAGCCGTAACTGTCAAACACCTGTTCGATTGCACCCTGCAATCGTTTCTTCGCAGTACATTCTCCCAGAATCAGATCCCGGGTTCCTTCCGGTATAGCAAATCTTTTCATAGCTTCATATCCTCCCTTATACGCTTATACAAAAAAAGCTTCCATCCAAAGGACGAAAGTTACCTTACGTGATTCCACCTTATTTTATTGATACCTCACGATATCAATCTCTTCGAGTACCAGCATACTCTAGCACGGTAACGGATGCAGGATTCCGGCAGAAGCTACTGAGTTCACCTCTGCTGCTCGGGGATGTGTTCCGCATACTTCGCATATCTTCTTCCACCAGCCGAAGACTCTCTGTCATGTCCATATCCATACTATTTCCCGTCAGCGCATTTCATATATTACTATAGTACAATCCAGGGATGAAAAAGTCAATCATTTTCTGAAATATTTTCATGAAATAATTATGTAAGAAACAGCTGTATCAACATCGACAAATCACATAGGACCCTACGTGGAACGCTTCAGCATCAGAAATGGAATGATCCCCACACCACGGTCAGTTCTGGCGGACAGCTTTTTCATCCAGTACCAGTCAGTGCCTAGAAACAGAAAAGGACCCTGCGGTCCTCATCCGGTTTCAAAACAGTATGCATGCTCAGCTGCTGCAACACCAGGATGGATCCTGCAGGATTTGTTTTACAGCTGATGCACCGTGCGGTATCCTGCGCCGTAAGGATAGCAGTGCACGGTATAACAAACGCACATCCTTCTCATTCTCTTATGAAAAGGATTGCGCTCTCAGAACCATGACTTCAACACCTGTGATTTACTCTGCGACCGCAGTCGTATCCTCCTGCTGGTTCAACAGCATATCCAGTGTCTGCACAAGATCAAAAAATTTCTGCTTGCGCTCTTCACTGAGCTGTCGATAAAAGTTCAGCAGCTCATACTCATCATGATTCAGTACACAGGTATGTTTTTCTTCCATATTCCTCCTCTCTCTCCCTTTTACTTCTATAGTATATAAAATGAAAAAGTTTTCTTCCATACGAATTCTGCGCAAAATATAAAAAAACACCGATAAATACGGCATTTTATCATAAAAATAAAAATTTTCCATCTTTCTGTATTTGTCATTTACCAAAAGAATCGTCTTATTTTCCATGTTATGTAACAGTTGCAATTTTACTTCCTATTCCAGATGAAAGCTGAGTATACTTTTCATCAGCTTTGTAAAGGTCATCCGCCGTTCCTCCGGCACCTGATCAAAAATCTTCATGAATTCCAGCTCCATCGGATCATGCAGCATACGTCCGGGAAAATTGAAATCCGGTATTTGCAGAATCTGATTCATATTGATTTCCAGTATGCGGCAAATCAAAGACAGAATATCAAGCGGGGGCTGTGCATTCCCATTGATATATGAAGAAATCGAGCGCTGCGTGGAACCAACCAGTGCAGCAAGCTCCTTTTGCGTCATTCCCTTTCGTTGAAGCCCTTTTCGTATAGCATCTCCCACTCTTAAATTGATTTCCGTTACTTTTTTCATTCCGTCCACTCCAGTTTTTGTAATTATTATAATGGAAAAATTTTCCTATTTTAGCAGAATAGAATAATTAAAAGTGTTTTGTGCGGAAATAGCGTTTAAATTACATATTTTGTATAAAATGTCATAACTTTATATCCAATTATAGATTTTACATATAATCATGGTATACTGAAATCAGAAGAAAGTGAGGATTGATTATGGCATTTATTGATACGTATTTCAAAGAAGTGGAACAGCGTTTCGCGGTAATGAAACAGGAGCGGGAGCCGCTGGAACAGGCAGCACGACTATTGTTTGAAGCGGAGAAGGAACATCATACCATTTACACCTTCGGCAGCGGGCACTCGCATATGATCGGGCAGGATATCTATGCCAGAGCCGGAGGGTATGCAAAGGTTTATCCGATCAACGAAATCGAAATGACGCTGGCAACCCACCCGACAAAGAGTACCACACTGGAGCGGACAGCTTCCTATGCGGATGTACTGGATGCAATTTACACGATAGAAGCGGGAGATGTTCTGCTTGTCACCAGTAATTCCGGAAGAAATCCACTGGTGATCGAATACACGATGAGAGCCAGGGAAAAGGGTGCCCGTATTATCGTTATCACCTCCTTATCGCATAGCAAAACCATCGCTTCCCGTCATGAAAGCGGGCTGCGTCTGTTTGAGCTAGCGGATGTGATTCTGGACAATCATGCTCCGTATGGGGATGCGACAACACCAATCGATGAAGCAACCAGTATGGGACCTGTCAGTACCCTGACCGGATGCTTCCTTGCACAGTGTGTGATGGGAAGATTTGTCGAGCTGCTGAAGGAGCATGGCATGGAGGCTCCGGTGTTCGCCTCCAGCAATATGGACGGTGCCGATGAGCGAAATCGTGAGCTATTCGATAAGTATGTCATAAAAACTGTAAAATAAGAAACAGAAAACGGCGGTATGCATGGCACCTTTACCGCTGATGAAAACATAAAAAAGGCAATCTGAACCTGTTGTATCAAGGCTGGATTACCTTTTTTCTTAAGCTGCCTAATTCAGGAAATACGCAAACGCAGCTCCATGAGCATCTGTATCATACAGACTGTCTGCGTACAGCCGCCCGGATGCTTTCATGGCTTTCTTATGCGGCCTTTCTTCCTTACGGAAAGAGGCATTGATCATGCACAGCGCTGTCAAATGCCTGCAACCTGAAATCTGCGCCTATCCGTGTTCTACCAATATCCCAGCGTTTCATCACTCGCAGGAAGGTCTTCTTAAAACACCGGCTCTCTATTTATTTTGATGCTTCCGTTTCCATTCCTTGATATCCTGCAATCGCTTGCTTACCCTTGCTTCACTTCCCTGTATCGTTGGGTGATAGTATTCCCTTCCCTTCAGGGATTCCGGCATACATTCCATGTTTGTCAGCTTTTCCTGCGTATCATGAGCATACTGATAGCCTTCACCATATTGCAGATCCTTCATGAGGGATGTCGGTGCATTTCGTATTTGCAGGGGAACCGGTTCACTCAGCATATGCACAGCATCCTCCTTCGCTGCGCCGTATGCCATATACAGGGCATTGGATTTCGGAGAAAGAGAAAGATAGGTAACCGCATGTGTCAAATGTACATTACACTCCGGCATACCGAGAAAATGGCATGCCTGATAAACCGCAACGCAGATTTCCAAGGCACGGCTGTCCGCCATCCCGATATCCTCACTCGCAAAACGAACCAGACGCCTTGCCACGTACAACGGGTCCTCCCCCGCCTCCAGCATTCTCGCAAGCCAGTAAATAGCTGCATCCACGTCGGAGTTGCGCATGGATTTATGCAGGGCACTGATCAGATTATAGTGCTCCTCTCCCTGTCTTTCATACAGCAGCGACTTCTGGGAGGTACATTGCTCCAGCACCTCTTTTGTGATGACGATTCCCGCTTCTGAGCTTTCTCCGTTTAAAACCACCATCTCCAGCGTATTCAGCGCTGTTCTGGCATCTCCGTTGGCAAACACGGCAAGCATATGCAGCTGCTCCTCTGTGATGAGAACATGCTGTGAGCCAAAGCCGCGTTCATCCTGCAGGGCATGCTTTAGCAGCTCCACCAGATCCGAAACCTCCAGTGCCTTCAGCACAAACACCTTGCAGCGGGAAAGAAGCGCGGCATTGACTTCAAACGACGGATTTTCCGTTGTTGCGCCAATCAAAATAATACTGCCCTTTTCCACATACGGCAGAAAGGCATCCTGCTGGGCTTTATTGAAACGATGTATTTCATCAACAAACACAATCGTCTTTCTGCCATACAGACGCGCGTCCTCCGCTTCCTTCATCACGGCCTTAATTTCACGGATTCCGCTTGTGACGGCACTGAAATTGATAAAATGTGCCTGTGTCTGCCTGGCGATGATTCTGGCAAGCGTCGTTTTTCCAACACCCGGCGGTCCCCAGAAGATCATGGAGGAAACCATATCCTTTTCTATCAGGTTATACAGTATCTTCCCTTTTCCAAGCAGATGCTTCTGCCCTACGTAATCCTGCAGCGAAGCCGGACGCAGTCGGGCGGCAAGAGGATCCTTCTGTACATCATTTTGAAACAGCGAATTCTGTTCCATGAAGCATCCCCCTCCTTCTTACCACTCCTTTAACAGTGCTTCCATCCATGTACAAAGCCGGGCACTGCTCTTATTTGCCATTTTCACAACCTCTTCATGTGAATGCTTTTCCTTCGCAATACCGGTTGCCATGTTGGTGATACATGCAATTCCCAGCACACGGATACCGAGATAATTTGCCGCTATAGTCTCCGGCACAGTGGACATTCCAATGGCATCACTGCCTGCTCTGGCATACATACGGATTTCCGCCGCTGTTTCATAATACGGTCCCTGAAAAAGGGTGTATACACCATGGCGGTAAGGAATTGCCAACTGATCCGCCACCTGTTCTGCCTTTTCACGCAGCTGGATGGAATAAGGCTCTGACATATCCGGAAAGCGTGGTCCGAAGCGCTCATCATTATCTCCAATCAAAGGATTTACATCCAGCGAATTGATAAAATCATCAATAATCATCAAATCCCCCGGTGTAAATTCCGGATTGATACCGCCACAGGCATTGGTCACGATCAAATCCCGAACACCGAGCAGCTTCATCACATAAATCGGATAGGTGACCTCCTTCATCGAAAAGCCTTCATAATAATGAAACCTCCCCTGCATAACGATCAGACGCTGATTTCCAATTCTGCCAAAGACCAGATTTCCCGCATGACCTGCCACTCTGGATTGCGGAAAATGTGGAATATCCTGATAGGAGAGCACTTCTTTATCCTCCATCATCTCCACCAGCGAGCCCAGTCCGCTTCCTAAAATGATGCCAATAAGTGGCTCTGTTTTCACGTGCTTACGAATATATTGCACGGATTCTTCTACTTGTTCATAAAACATGGTTTCATACCTCCTGCTTATCCTTATTATATCATAGCCATACCGCCGCAAGTGAGGACATGCAAATAACTTCTTTAAAAAGGGAGACTCTCCTCGACATTTCTTTTTCGCAGGGACAGCTTTCGCATAGCTTATCAGTCATATGCATATCCGTTTTCTTCCGTATTCCCTATCGCCATCAGACTGCAAATACAGCCTCACAGACGACTAGGCGATCGCTTACGGCGTATCCAAAAAGACCTTTACTGCCTATACAGGTGCGCTGTTTACGGGTTTCACCTGCTTCCCATCAACTTTCCTCCATTTGAATACGGTACTTCTTTCGATCCTCCTCTGTAATGCGGCGAATCACCCTGCAGGGAACACCTGCCGCAAGAACATGATCAGGAATGTCTCTGTTCACAACACTGCCTGCCCCAATCACCGAGCCTTCCCCAATGGTAACGCCCGCCAGCACCTGAACGCCTGCTCCGATCCATACATTGCTTTTCACATGAATGGGAAAGGCATACTCCAGCCCCTGCTTACGCTGTTCCACATCCAACGGATGCCCTGCCGTATAAAAGCCGCAGTTTGGTGCGATATAGACATAATCACCAAAGGTTACCTCTGCTCCGTCGAGTATGACACCGTTATGGTTCATAAAAAATTCATTTCCGATGCTGATATGATAGCCATAATCACACCAGAATGGTGGTTCTATGGATACATGCTTTCCCATCTGCTTGAATAAGCTGTGATAAATCTGATAGCGCTTTTCCGTATCGCTTGGACGCAGCTGATTGCACAAATGACACTGATCCTTACACCAGGCACGCTCATCCAGCAGTGCTGCATTGTAATTCGCATTATACAGAAACCCTTCCTCCGCCTTTTTCTTTTCCGACATACAGCTCCTCCTTCCAATTGTTTTCCGCTAAGTACAGTATAGCATACGGCAGACCATAAGTCCGCAGGCTGAGAAGTAAAAAGTCCGCATGTTAAAAGAGAATCTTATCGATTTGTAATTTGCAGAAAGAGGTAGGAAGGGACGAACACACATTCTTTCATACCTGTATGTATATGCGAAACCATAAATCGTATAGGTGAAGGAAATTCAAAGGCTGAATGAGTGTACAGCCGGTATACCTGTTTGAAAATGAAGCAGTATTCTCTTACGCAGAACGTTACAAATCATCTGCGCTCCAGCATCTGCTTAACTTACACCCGTGGGACCTAATTCGGGAAATCCCAAAAGCGCTGGCGCCGTTTTTCAGGTACTTCTTAAAACGAATCCAAAAAAGGAAAAATCTGTGAGCATATCTTTAGACTTATTGTAAGCGCTATGATATTATCAGAGTGTAAAGTGATTTACATTCTTAAAATGATTCTCATATTAAGAAAAATCATGAAAGCAGAAGGAATATCATAGAGATAAGTGAGGAGGACGTAAACTATGCTATTTACAACGACACAGCAGCAGGAGGAAATCCGCAAGACGGTTCGGGAATTTGCGGAAACCGAAATCAAACCGATTGCCTTTATGCTCGATAAGGAAAATGAGTTCCCGAGTGAGGCGATTGCGAAGTTTGGAAAGATGGGTCTGATGGGTATTCCCTATCCAAAGGAATATGGCGGGGCCGGACTGGATGTAATCAGCTATGCCATCGCTGTAGAAGAATTATCCCGTGTAGACGGTGGTACAGGTGTTATTCTGTCCGCACATGTCTCACTGGGAAGCTACCCTATTTTTGCGTTTGGTACCGAGGAACAGAAGCAGAAATATCTGGTACCGCTGGCAAGCGGTGAAAAAATCGGCGCATTTGGATTAACGGAGGTAAATGCCGGAAGTGATGCGGCAGGTACCGAAACAACAGCTGTTCTGGAAGGTGATTACTACATTCTGAACGGTGGCAAGATCTTTATTACAAATGCTGATAAGGCAGATACGTATGTCGTCTTCGCATCCACAAATCCGGAAATGGGAACCAGAGGTATCTCCGCATTTATCGTGGAGAAGGGCTGGGACGGCTTTACCTTCGGTGATCATTACGACAAGATGGGCATCCGTTCATCCTCAACAGCCGAGCTGATTTTCAATGATGTAAAGGTACCTAAGGAAAACCTGCTTGGTAAGCTTGGTCAGGGCTTTAAGATTGCAATGGCCACACTGGATGGCGGTCGTATCGGTATCGCCGCACAGGCACTGGGAATCGCACAGGGTGCGTATGAGAATGCGCTGGAATACGCAAAGGAGCGTGTGCAGTTCGGCAAACCGATTGCACAGCAGCAGGTCATCAGCTTCAAGCTTGCCGATATGGCAACCAAGCTGCGTTGTGCAAGAATGCTGATTTACTCTTCTGCAGAACTGAAGGAAAACCATGAACCATATGGTATGGAATCCGCTATGGCGAAGCAGTATGCAAGTGATGTTGCGCTGGAAATCTGCAACGATGCCTTACAGATCTTCGGCGGAAGCGGTTATCTGAAGGGAATGGAAGTGGAACGTGCGTATCGTGATGCAAAGATTACTACCATTTATGAGGGAACCAATGAAATTCAGAGGGTCGTTATCGCCTCTCATATCATAGGAAAAGCGCCAAAGGACGGCGGTGTCCGTAAGAAAAAAGGTGCAATCACCGGAGAACGCAAAAAACAGATTTTCAAGGAAGGCGATGCACAGGAACGTGTCAATGCCCTGGTGGAAGCCTTACAGAAAGACGGCTATGATTTCACAGTCGGTATCCCGATGGACACCCCGATTATGAATGCGGAGCGTGTGGTATCAGCCGGCAAGGGTATCGGCGAAAAGAAGAACATGAAGCTGATTGAGGATCTGGCAAGAAGTGCAGGGGCCGCAATCGGAAGCTCCCGTCCGGTCGCAGAAACTCTGAAATATGTACCGATCAACCGCTATGTCGGTATGTCCGGTCAGAAATTTACCGGCAATCTGTATATCGCATGCGGTATCTCCGGTGCGGGACAGCATTTGAAGGGAATCAAGGATGCCACCACCATCGTTGCCATCAATACGAATGCCAATGCTCCGATCTTTAAAAATGCCGACTACGGGATTGTCGGTGATGTTATGGAAATACTGCCGCTGTTAAGCAAGGCTCTGGATACCGGAGAAAAGAAACCGGCTCCGCCAATGAAGAAAATGAAACGTCCGTTTATCAAAAAGGAAGCTCCTTCCTATATGCGTCATGTCTGCAATGGCTGCGGCTATGAATATGATCAGATGCTGGGAGATCCGGAAAATGATATTGCTCCGGGTACGCCGTTTGAAAAGCTGCCTGAGGAATGGATCTGTCCGGAATGCGGAGAAGCAAAGGATCAGTTCATCGAGACATTGGATTAAATAAAGAGAAGGAGGATGTAGTATGTACTGTGTAAGAAAAGTAGTTGACGATCTGTACTGGGTGGGAGGAAATGATCACCGTCTTGCCCTGTTTGAAAATATTCACCCGATTCCGAATGGCGTATCCTATAATTCCTATTTGCTGCTGGATAAGAAAACGGTATTGTTTGATACCGTAGACTGGGATGCCTGCCGTCAGTTTCTGGAAAATGTAGAGCATGTTCTGAACGGGCGTGACCTGGATTATCTGGTTATCAATCATATGGAGCCTGACCACGGTGCCAGCATTGAGGAAATTCTTCTTCGTTATCCAAAGGTGAAAATCATATCAACCGAAAAAAGCTTCCTGCTGATGCATCAGTTCGGCTTTAACGTTGACGGGCGCACAGAAGAGGTCAAGGAAGGCGATACCAGATGCTTCGGTAAGCACACCATCACCTTTGTAGAGGCTCCGATGGTGCACTGGCCGGAAGCAATGGTCAGCTTTGATGTAACAAACGGCGTTCTGTTTTCCGCTGATGCCTTTGGAAGCTTTGGCGCACTGGATGGCAAGCTGTTTAACGATGAGGTTGATTTTGACCGCGACTGGCTGGATGATGCCCGCCGTTACTATACCAATATCGTAGGAAAATACGGACCGCACGTACAGGCACTGCTGAAAAAGGCGGGAACCATTGATATCAAGGTTATCTGTCCGCTGCATGGACCGGTATGGAGAAATGATTTCGGTTATCTGCTGGATAAATATGACAAATGGAGCCGTTATGAGCCGGAGGAAACCGGTGTCCTGATTGCCTATGCCTCCATGTATGGAAATACGGAATCCGCCGCGCAGGTACTGGCCGCCAAGCTGGTGGAAAAGGGTGTTAAAAATGTTGTGGTGCATGATGTTTCCAATACCCATGTATCCTACCTGATCAGTGATGCGTTTAAATACAGCCATATCGTACTGGCTTCGGTAACCTATAACCTGGGAATCTATCCTGTTATGCATGATTTCCTCATGCATATGAAGGCACTCAATATGCAGAAGCGTACAGTGGGAATCATTGAAAACGGGTCCTGGGCACCGAAATCCGGGTCCCTCATGAAGGACTTCCTGGATAATCAGATGAAGCAGATGAGTATTCTGAATTCTGAAGTATCCATGATCAGTGCCCTGAATGATAATAATAAATCTGAAATGGATAATCTGGTTGATAGCATCATTGATTCCATGGAGGCTTAACAAAGGAGGATTCTCAGCCGAGAATCCTTTTTTCGAGCACATGACAGTCCAGCGGACAGAGTTCTCCACACGGTCATTCAGATGTTCCTTTTTCGTATCTGAAGCACTTATTAAATGTTTAAACAAATGAATTTGTACTGTTGAGCATACTTGTCGGACACATAGAAAGTATTCAAAAAAAACAGAATACGAATCGTTTCCTTCACAGGCTTTCGCCGAATGAAAAAACCGCTGCATATTTTTCCGGACAACACGTATCGAGCATAAAGGATAAGCTTCTACTTATGCGAGGTCAAAGGTTACTCCTCAACAAACAATGCAAAAGAAAAGAGCACCCGGCTCAATCCTTTATCTGTCGCACTGTCTATTCCCATTCGGAATCAAATTTCACACTGCAGTATTCCATTGCTCCGGAGGTCTTAAAGGACATGGAAACGGCAGTATTGCTTTCTGTCCTATACCGAACGCGAACACCGTTTTTGCTATACCGCACACTCATCGGTTTTCCCAGTACCTGATACACATCCTGAAGTGTTGATGTACCGTTAACACCAGATGCGAATGTCAAAGCTTCCAGAGACTCATCCGCTGCAAATATTTCCTGAATCACATGCTTTTCGGTCAGCTGATCTGTGGAAGAAATCGTTCCATCCACTCGCAAATCAATACGCATATCACTTTTTTCTGCACTGATGGTAGTCTCTTTTTTATTATATTCATCCAGATATTTGGATTTCCACCCTTTTTCTATAAGTGCTTTCGCAGGTGTCGTTTCGTTTATGCTCACACCATCGAACTGTATGCTTCCCTTCGCAAATTCATCCGCAGCACTTCCCTTCGCAAAGGGGATATCATATACAGAATACCCAACTGCCTTAGCCGTATCAAAGCTGATATTCTCTTTCTTTTCCTTGCGTTTTTCACTTCCTGACAATGCAACCTTGCTCAGTTTTCCTTTTTCAAATGAAAACTCTGCCAGCTCAGAGGTTTCATACGAGGTGCCTGTGACATAATCCATATTGCTGTCATCGTTGGAAATCCTATACTCATAAGGCGTTCCCAGTGCTTTGATTACATCCTGCTCAGTAGTACTTCCGATTTTAAAATTGTGAGGAAGCTTGTATTCCTTCACATTTTCTGTATTTCTGTCTGAAAAGACTACACGCTGAATCAGCGCATCGTTCACACTGATTTCTTCATCCTTCGGATTGAAGACACGGAGAATCATCGATTCCCGGTCATTATCCTTATATGTTAAAAATACCATATCATGTCCCAGCGCTTCGATATGCTCCGGCGCCTGATCCAGCTCCCAGATATCCAGAAGATCCCCCAGCGGCTGGTAAATGGTGATATTCTCATCATGCAGTACGATCGTGAGATCTTCAAGCTTCAAGTCTTCTGCTTTTTTCTTCGCTTCCTCTTTTGAACAACCGCCGGCAAACAGCATACCGCATGCCAGCAGCACCAATCCGTAATTTCTGATTTTCATACAGCTCTCCTTTTCATTTCTTCCATTTTGACAGCTTCAGCATATGAAACCCTCCCTCATACTGTCCTGAACCCATTGCTTTTCTTTCGAATACAGCAGCTTCGTTTATCTCCATCGTTTTCGTACCCGAATACACAATGCGATATCATCAGAGAATGAGTCCATTCCGGCAATACCGCAAAACACTCCGTCAGTTCTATTTGAACTGCCTCTTTTTCTCTGTTCACCCTTAATACCTCTGAAGAAAGAAAATGGTTGCAGAAAAGCAAAAATTATTTTTTAATATGCAAAAGCAGTGTAACATTTGTTCTATGTAAGAATTGTGCAGGCCGTTTATATCTTGAAATCGGCTACCACATTTTTCTTGTGAATCCCCTGCAGGACAGTATAAAGGCACATGAAGCAATTACTTACTGATTGTCCAATCCCTGTGTTTTCAATCTCAAACCTGAAAGACTTGGATATGCTGATTTCTCAATGCCGTTTTACAGTATCGAAAACCACGATATGAGTTCATAATACTGCCTGAAAGGACTGAAACCATGAAAATTCTATCTCATACGCTGTACACTCCTACGTCCATTTACCGCATGGAAAAATGCGGCATTCATGCCGCACAATTCTTATTCTTCTCCGCTGATGGAAAACCAGCGAATTTCATTTGCCTGTAAACGGATATCAAATACATCGTGGTCCGTATAAATCCGCGTATCCTGCACCTCATACGTATTGTTCACCACACAGTAGCTGTTTGTATTCGGATAAACATTGACCTCCACATTGCAGTTTTCGCTGTACCATTTTTTCATTTCCGTTTCTTTTCCTGCCGCATAGAACAGGCAGCGATACAGCAGACGTGCATTTTCAAAGCTGAATGGCAAACCGCTCAGATAGACACTTTTCCCTTTCCCATACGTATTGGCCGCAAAACGGATATTCTGATGTTCATTGATCAAAACCGCCGTATCCGGCAATGCATAGATATTGCGTATTTCTTCTCCAAGCTGTAAAGCTTCAGGCAGCTCCTCCTTCAGGAAATGCGGCTGCTCCTCCCAGTTATATTTATCCTGTGACAGGGAAAAGCCAACCTCCTTATCCACGCCCAGCACATCATACAGCTGGAAGAAATGTCCTTCTTTTTGTGCTGCACTCGGTTCTCCGACGCCGATAAAGCCGCCCCCCTCGTATACAAATTTGCGTAGGGCGCTCACAATGCGTGCATCCTTCCAGTAATCTCCTCCGCTGAAGGCTGTATAGGCATCCCCTGCATTGATAATCACACCGGCATCATCCAGTACCTTCGGATGTTCCAGTATATCGTCAAAGCTGATAAACTGCACATCAAACGGCATGCCGCTCAGAGCCTCCAGAACACCGGAATAGGAATAAATCTGCTTATACCACAGCGCATGAGCGACCATTTCCGCTCCCCAGCCCCGAAGTGCTCCCCAGCTGTTAAGAATCGTCACCTTAAACGGCATGCACATCGGCTGTGCAGAGTGTACATGCTCGTACAGCTCACGAAATTCATTGCATACCTCTTCAATATAATCAACAAAATCCGGAAATTTCAATGCAAGCTTCAGATACCCGCCATATCCGATACGGTCCAGTGGTGAGCGAAGGATTGCACGCCTTGCCGTCACCCAGTTTACCTTCGCCTCCTGAACAGGGTCACCGCCCTCATGAAATACATCGGGGAAGAAATACGGCAGAAACCGTCCCTCCGTATACTTCACTCCTCTGATATCGGAAATCAGACGCAAGGTACGTCCATCCCCGACAGAGCCCACTACGGCATCCAGTCCAAGCTTCTGAAAGTAAGGCCCAAACGGTTCTGTCCCAATCCAGTGGTCTCCCAGAAACATCATCGCTTCCTTACCGGCTTCATGTGTAATATCCACAAGTTTCTTCACCAGCCTCGCAACCTCGCGCATCTGAAAGTCCATGAAATCACGATATTCCTTTGTAGGGACACAGAAGGTGGAATTATGATATCCCTGATTGATGATATACTCCGGACGAAACCGGTATCCGACCTCCTGCTCAAACTGTTCAAGAATATAGGGAGACACACTGGCACTGTAACCGAACCAGTCTACAAATTTCTCCCGCGCCTGCTCATCGAACATGAGCGTAAACTGATGAAAGAATGTCGTAAAGCGAATAACATCCACCTCCGGATGCTCAGCAATCCAGCGGCGCAGCTTATCCAGAACATATGCCTGAGTCTTTGGCTGCCGTACATCATAGGTCATCTGATGCTCCTCATGCTTCCATTCATTGGTCAGGGCATTGTACATATGCACCGGATCCCAGATCACAAATGCCAGAAAGCTTACTGTATACGCATGAAACGGCACACATTCCAACACGACAACCGCTTCCTTTTCCGCGTCATATTCCCACTTGTCCGCAGCAACCACATCACCGCTCGTACGGTCGATCACCTCCCACCACCGCTTTATATCATCCAGTGTATTGACCTTCAGCTGTTCCTTATAATAATGCTTCATCAACGGTATGGTCAGGGTCTGTGCACTTGCCGTCACCATATCGCTCATCAGATACATCTGCTGTATCTCCTGCGGATTTGCACTTGCCCATGCATTATCCTTTCTCGTCGTATAATAGGTCGCATACTGCTTCACATCCAGCTCACGCAGCTGCTCGGGCATGCTGGTGCCGTCACAGTCCCGGATCGCATCCGCCCCCCATCGTTCTATGATGTTTAAGGTTTCCTCAATTACATCAACATCGGTCGGCACAGTTACGCGCCCCTTTTTCGTATTCATGTCAAACTCCTCCTGATCATCTTTAGCTTCATTTTATGGGCTTATGAAGCGCTTGTCAAACCGTCCGGACACATCGATCTGCAAAAAAACGGGCAAGATATCTAAAAAAGCGAATCCGGTATTTCTTATTTATTCGATAAACACAAGCATTGTATTTCATTTTTTAGAGATATTGGCTACTTTTACTTTTTGCCAATAAATATAATTCTTGTCAACGACAGCGGTGTCTATTATAATAAAAGCAGATATAAGGATGTGATATGATGAGTATACAAAGATATCAGTTGAAGAATCGCAAGCTGGATAAGATGAGCTTCCACCTTCTCTATATTTCAACAAGTCGTTATGAGGGTGACTGGCACAGCACGCCGCATGCCCATCACTGTACGGAATTATTTTATGTATCCAGCGGCAAGGGAAGCTTTCTTGTAAATGATGATGTTTTTGATGTAAAGGCGGATGATTTGATCATTGTCAATCCCAATGTCCCGCATACGGAAATGAGCAGGGATGAATCCCCTTTGGAATATATCGTTCTCGGTATTGAAGGTCTGCAGTTTACCAGCTTTACCAACCATATGGAATATGAGGACTACAGTGTCCACAACTATTATGAATTCAAGCATGAGATTCTGTTTTATCTGAAAACACTGGTGCAGGAAATAGCGCAGCAGGATGATGATTACGAGGCGGTATGTCAGAATCTGCTGGAGGTGCTGATCATCAACATGGTACGCAGGACAAAGGCGAACCTGATTGTAGCGCCATCTCAGAAAATAACCAAGGAATGTCATTTTGTGGAGCAGTATATCAACAATCATTATCAGGAGGATATCACGCTGGAGCTGTTAAGTGAAAAAACCTATATGAATAAATTTTATCTGGTACATGCCTTTAAGCAGTACAAGGGCGTCTCCCCCATCAATTATCTCATCCGACTGCGTGTACAGCAGGCTAAGGAGCTGCTGGAAACCACAAATTATTCCATAGCACAGATTTCCGACTCCTGCGGTTTTTCCTCCCAGTCTTATTTCTCACAGGTCTTTAAAAAAGCATGCGGGATGACACCGAATGCCTATCGCAAAAGCAGTGATCGTGGCAAGGTCATCGCAAATGACATCACATAGCCGCTCATGCGTTGATATAGCACGATAGAAACCGTAGGAAGCCCTGCTTACAGTGTTTATGCCAAGCAGCTGTACGCTCCCCCTTATGCCGGAAAGCGGAAATTCACACATCCTTTCAAAATTCAAATAAGAAAGCAGGGAGTCCTTGATTGCATATGAGGTGTTTCTTGTTTCTCTGTAAAGAACGAATATGCAACGGAAAAGCTGAAAATAAATGAACGATACGGAGATGACAATGCTTTATGCTCGTCATCTTCTTTTTTATGCCGGACTGATTATGAAATATCAAATTCTTCTTACGCATGATTCTCATGAAACAAAAAGCCGATTTTCCACACCTGCAAATGCAGTCCTTGCGCTGTCTGATTGAACGCTATCTCCTGTGAACCGTACCGGATGTATTCTAAGCAGTAAATACAACTGTGAAGTTCATGCTGTTATGAAAAAAATCCTTTCCCCACTGAATCGTTCCTGTATGAAAAGCGGATGCAACATCTTGTGACTGCCTATGCATATCCCGCAGCGAAATTTCTTACTGTTTATGCTTCAAAGTATACGTCAGCGTCCTTTACCGTTTCTCCTTCTTCCATTGTTCTGTCTTCCTGCAAAAGAAAAGATGCGAAGCATTGTCCGCATTTTTCTACTTCATCAGTTTTCCTCTGCCCTTATAATCCCGCAGAATATTTGTGTCATAGCTGAAAATCATCTTCTGTTCCCTGCGTACCCGCTGAAGTGCTAGCGAGATCAGCTCATCCAGCAGGGCAGGAAAGGAAAGACCTTCCTTTTCCCACAAATAGAAGGACAGGGAGCCTGGAATCGTATTGATTTCATTCACATACAGAGCTGAACTGTCTGCATGCATCAGAAAATCAATCCGCACGACCCCTGCCGCATTCAGCGCACGGAAGGCATCCATCGCCATCGTGCGAACCTCCTCAGCCTGCTCATCACTAAGCTCTGCCGGCAGCTTCCGGCTGGTACTGAGCATTCCCTTGGATTTACCCTGTCCGCTGTACTTGTTGTCATAAGACAGAATTTCATCCTGCTTGACAACTTCTTCCAGTGTACTGCAGCGACAGCCGTCCTCATCCCCCAGTACCGAGGCGTTGATTTCCCGTAGCGGTTCAATCACCTTTTCAATCACAACCTTGTGATCATACTGAAAGGCCTCGATCATGCTTTTATGCAGCTCCACATCATTGTGGGCAACGGCGATGCCGACACTGCTGCCCAGATTCGCAGGCTTAATGATGAGCGGATAACCAAGACGCTGCGCTTTTTTGAAAAAGGACTGCTCCATCGGCTGATGCAATGTCCAGAAAAACCACGGTACAACCGAAAGCCCGCTATCCTGCAATACCTGCTTCATAATCACCTTATCCTGTCCGATTGCGCCTGCCAGAACACTGCAGCCGACATAGGGTATCCCGATCGTTTTCAGATATCCCTGAAAGGTGCCGTCTTCCCCATTGGTTCCATGCAGAACCGGGAACACCAGATCAACCTCCTTATCCCTGGCAAATAATTTACGACGCGATGGAATCAAGTACGTATGCGCATCTCTTCGAATCAGAGCTACACTGGTATGATCCGCTATGAATTCTTCAATATGCTGAAAGGTTTCCAGCTCCCGTAATTCCTCCTCACAAAACATTCTGCCATCCTTGGCAATATACAACGGCAGTATTTCATAGCGCTCCTCATCCAGAGCAGCCATTACCTGCTGAGCCGACAGGACACTGATTTCATGTTCTACACTTCTGCCGCCAAATGCCACGGCAATTTTAAGTTTCATAGCATTCTTCCTTTCCTTACACATTATCAGTGTATGCGAATGCCTAAAACGTGTTCATGTGAGTACGGGCTGCTAGTGGTTGAATGCATCCGGCAAATCATTTTCCAGCAGCACGCAGTCCTGCAGCTGTGCCTGCTTTTGTACGATTGCCAGTGCCTCCTGAAAGCTGTCGCAAACATGGACCCTTTCTTTTGGAAATCCGCTGTCTGCCAATCCTGCGGCGATGCTTTTCGTCTGGACAGCACCTACCAATACCGCCGTATCCACGCTATCCGCAATCTCTTCACCCAGCTTGTACTGTTCTTCCTCCTGCTGTTCTCCCAGCTCCAGAAAACCGGGTGTGATGATAAACCGCTGATGCTTCATCTGCTTTAAAACCTCCAGTGCACAGCGCGCTCCTTCCGGATTGGAATTATAGGCGTCATCCAGCAGGGTGCAAAAGCTTTTCCGTACCTGCAGCCGATGCTCGATATAGGGCAGCTTTTCGACAGCTAACGCCATTATTTCCCAGGAAACACCAAGTGTGTGCGCAACTGCGATGGCACAGGTGATGTTCACGACATTGTGTTTTCCTAAAAGCTTTGTGTGAAACCGGTGGGACTGCCCCTCCTGTATCACCGTAAACGACGTGCCTTCCTCACTGTAACGGATATCACAGCAGCGATAATCCGCATCCTCGCTCATCCCGAACCATACGATTCGGCAGGTGTTTTGAATACTGTAGGTACGAATATAGGCATTGTCCCGATTCACGAAGCCGATACCGTCGGCAGGAAGACATTCTATCATCTGCATTTTCTCATGGAGTATATTTTCCATGGAGCCAAACGTTGCCAGATGCTGTGTGCCGACAGAGGTTACAACACCATACTGCGGCTTTACAAACTGCATCAGATCATGAATTTCCTTCACATGATCCGCTCCCATTTCACATAAAAACACCTCATGCAACCGTTCCAGCTTATTGCGTATGGTGAGAGTGATTCCCATCTGATTATTATAGGAGCCGGGCGTCATCAGGGTATAGTAAACATCTGACAAAAGCTCATTCAGAATGGTTTTCACACTCGTTTTCCCATAGCTTCCGGTGATGCCGACAATGGACAGCGCGCTGTTGCTTTTTAACAGCTTTGCGGCATCCGCTGCATAATGATTGCGAATCGCCATTTCCAGCGGCTCTGAAATCCATGCGGCAGGCAGCACCATGAGCCATGCGGACAGAAAAAGAAACGGTGTCACAAGAATGAGCGCTGCGGCAGACAGGAAACAATGCAGCAGGCACAGCAAAATGCCGTATAACGTATACAGCAGGATCGCAAGGCGGTGAATTCGCGCTGTTTTCACCAGCGGCTTGCGATAGGCGCGCTCCTCCTCCATTTTACAGCTGATGTAGGCAAAGATAGCAACCAGCATCAGCAGCAGAACCTCCTGCATGGAAGTCGGCTGCAGCAAAAGCAGGCTGTAGCTCAGCATCAGCGTCAGCAGTATTTTCACAATCAGCTTCCAGGATAAGCGGATATAGGACACCAGCCATGTCCGATACCGCCCTTTGTTGTAACGGTTCTGCTGGAACATATGCATAGACTGCTTCAAAGGAACATAAAGAAAAAAAAGATACACCGCCAGAAAACAGAACAGCATCATGGTCTTAAAAAGGCATCCACGATGCGGCAGAACTGTATACTGAGGTGGAAGTAGGCAAAATGATCCTCCTTCGGCAGAACAACCAGGGCGGCATTTGGCAGTTCCTCCTCCATGACACGACCCATCCACAGCGGTGTAGCCGTATCCTTTTCTCCCCAGACCAGCAGCGTCTCCGTGGATATATCCTTCAGTATTCCCGAAAGATCATCCTCAACGCTGGCAACGAGAACCCCCTTCATGATTGCTGAAGCACTCTGATAATCACTGCTTCCCATGGCAGGGGCAGCATGCAGTTTTTTCAGCAGCTTATATGTTTTCACGCGGATATGATAGCCCAGCCCGCGCTTTGCCTGAATGCCGGCAGCTCCGGTCAGAACCATTTTCTCCACCGGAAAGCGGTATGCATAGCGCAGTGCAATGCGTGCTCCGAAGGAATGAGCGATAAAGCTCACATGAGTGATCTGCAGATGGTCCAGAAGCTCCTGCAGAAAATCCACGTAATCGTCTACACTCCAGACACGCGGCGGCTCCTCACTCTCTCCAAACCCCGGCAGATCCAGATTGATAACCGTAAAGGTGTCGCAGAGATGGTCCTGCAGAAACTTCATCATGTATTGATTCTGTCCCCATCCGTGCAACAGTACCACGGCAGACTCGTTATTCCCTGCGCGTGTAACATTTACTTTTATATTTTGAATGGTAATCATGTTGTTCCTCCTCCTTCAAGTATATGATGCTTGTGGAGTGATAGACCCAACGTTCGACAAAGTTTTCTGCAGGTCTTTCTATTTTATGAGAAAGAAATGCCGGTTTCTGGGTAGTCTGTAGAAGAGGTGAAGAACATGACAGAATCATTCTGGATGAAACGAAATACAAAAACGACGAACTATCCGACTTTACAAAAGGAGACGGATGCCCATATCGCCATTATCGGCGGCGGTCTTACCGGTATAACAACAGCCTATTATCTCGCACAGGCAGAGGAGGATGCCATTCTTCTCGAAGCTGATTCTCTATGCTTTGGTGCCAGCGGAAGAAATACCGGAAAGCTGACCATGCAGCACGGCCTGCTGTATGCAAATCTGATTGAGCATTATGACCGTATCCTTGCCCGGCAGTATTATGAAGCAAATGAGGAAGCGTTGAATTCCATAGAAGCAATTATTCAGGAGCACCATATAGCATGCAGCTTTGAACGATGCGATTCCATGCTGTTTACCCGTGATGCCGTACAGGTAGCCAAACTGCAGGAGGAATACCAGGCCTATCTGGATCTGCATATCCCGTGTACCTATATCGAAAAAAATGATGCACCGTTCCCCATGGAGGCAGGACTGCGCATGCAGTATCAGGCACGCTTTGATCCCTATGCCTACGGCTGTGCGCTTGCCGAAATTGCCAGAGAGGGAGGCATTGATATTTATGAGCATTCTCCTGTCACAGACATGCAGGAGGAGGAGCAGGGCTATCGTCTGATAGTCAACGGTACGTGCGTACATGCGGATATCGTAATCTTCGCAACGCAGTTTCCGTTTATCGATCAGGGACACTTTTATTTTACGCGTATGTATTGTGATCAGGAAAGCATAATCAGTGCCCGTGTAAAGAATCCACTGCCAAAGGATATGATGCTGTCCATAGACGATCGTGTACAGTCCTACAACACATGCGAGGATACACTGCTGTATGCCGGCAACACCTATAAAAGCGGACAGGATAAGGCTATGAATCTGCAGGAATTTGAAAATACATTACGTGAGGATTTCATCGTACAGGAAATCACCTCTGCATGGAGCTCACAGGATTATATGACCTTTGATCAGCTGCCTCTGATCGGTAAGCTGGATAAGCATGAGGATCGCGTATTGTTTGCGAGCGGCTATAACAAATGGGGCAACACCACAAGCTGTATCGCAGGCAAGCTGTTATGCTCCTACGCACTGCATCGCGGCTCCCCCTATCGCATGATGTTCTCTCCACAGCGTCTTTCCAGCATATTTTCGCTGCAGTTTGTCAAAGAAAATCTGAATGTGGTCGGCGCCTTTCTGAAAAGCAAGCTGCAAAAAAGCACCACAGCGTATCCGCATATCGGAGAAGGTACCATTATGGAGCTGGATGATCACCGCTATGGCGTGTATCGGGATGAGAACGATGAGCTGTATATCGTTGATATCCTCTGCCCGCATCTTGGCTGTACACTGCGCTTCAATGCAGATGAAAAGACCTGGGACTGCCCGTGTCACGGTTCACGGTTTTCCTATACCGGGGAAATCATCAAGGGTCCTGCCACGCAAAGGCTGCATACCATGCATGAGCCGCATAATTCCATTGATCCTCATATCGTGAATCCTGATACAGCTGACCATTGATTCCTGCAATATTCATTGAATTCATGAATAGCCGCAAGCAACTCCAAATCAAAAAGGGTGTGTATGCACAGGCTTATTCCATAAGAAAATGCGAATGTTCGCATTTTTTCTTATTGCTGGATTCTCTGATTTCCTTCGGTATTATCATTGTGATCGGTATTCTGATCTTTGATCTGCCGTTTTCCATCCTTACGGGTGGTATGATAGTATGCATCATTCTCTGTTGTGCATCCTGTATGAGCATCGGATTTTTGCTTGGCTCCTTCGGCATTATCTTGCCGGATATCAATTTTGTATATAATTTATTTATCACCCTGCTGTTTTTTCTATGTGGTGCCAATCTATCCATTCATCTGCTGCCACTCCCCCTGCAGTGGCTTGCCTCTGTTCTGCCATTGACACATGGGCTGCAGGCAATGCAGCTGCTTATCCATGGAACATGGAATACGCAGGTCACTTTTCTGATGCTGCAGGAGGTGCTTTGTATGGTGATCTATGCTGGCGCTGCCTACCTGATGTTTCGAATCCTGGAGCGTGCAGCCATGCGAAAGGCAACCATTGATCTATACTGACGCTGTTAAACATATGAAAAAGAACCCGTTAAGCTTCGGGCTCTTTTTCATATAGTACACATACCTTATCAAGCATGGTGAAGTTTAGAAACAGGGCGAAAGCTTTCATTGCTCGACTGAAGCAGGACTGTCAAACAATATTCTCACCCAAAATAATCTTAGGCATTGTGATGAAACAGCGATTCCAGCGTTTATAATATTTCTTCAGCCCAAGCCTCGATACACTTGCATGCGCATCTTCATTTCACCAATTCCCAATATAGGACATAGGTTACGTTTCACACAATCCTTGTAAGACGGATTGGCAAGTCCCCTTCCTTGACCGCATTGAAATCCTTTTGCCGGTGTGTACGTTTTATGTAGTGTACAGCAAGGACACCGTCCTGCTTCAAATAAAATTCAGCCACTTCCTTCATCGGCGCTTCGATTTCCTCCTGCTTATTCATCATTGCTTATATATGCAGATTTCATCAAACATCATATTCCCTCCATCAGCTTCTATACCTACCCTTTTTCTGTAGTGAATGCCTTTTCCTGACATTCACTGCACTCTTTATCATGAATGGAAATAACGCCACCGCAGGTAGAACAGGTATATTTCTTTTTCTGCTGCTCCATAAATACCTCTAACCCCTGATTTTTCACAATCTCACTATTCTCCATGAGACTAGCCTGATATCTTTTTTTATAGCTTTTCTCAAGGTTTTTTATAAGCTTACAGGGATAATCCGAACAGGCATAGCAATAGGATAAATCTCTTGCTTTAACACAGTCCTTGATTTTACACCTACGGCAGTGTTCAGGTTTACCCCGATCACTTTTCAGGCAGCCATCACATGGTTTTTTATGATAGCAATGCTTATAACAAACCTTGCAGTTCATACCGCATGGGGCAAACATAATCGTTTCTATATCGCTTTCCTTCATCATCATTGATAATTATCTCCGTATGCACAGCTTGTTTCTTCATACCTGTGTATTACATATATATACTTTCAATAGCAATAAGCTTCCTTACGTCCTCCCCGAATGATGCATCTCCTTGCATATAAGCTCCTCATTACTTCTCTATGGAAATAAAGGAAGGAAACTGATCCGGACTATGCATACGCTGCATCGCATTTGTATCCATATCAAAACATCTTTCATTATATTCATAATGTAATTTGCCATCGGCACAATACAGGCAATGTTCTGCCTGAAATGCTACAGGCTTATAGCAGTCATTCTAATATATTAATTCAGCTCTATTAGAACCGCTTTGTTCTTCTTCTACTATCATTCTTCCTATTTCGAAGTAAGTATATACCATCATAATATTAACTGCAGTTTTTACATTTTTTCTCGCTTCTTCAACAACCACACTAACTTTATCAAGAAAAATATTATTTAGTTCATTTAACACAATCACTCCTTCATTATATAATTTATATTAGAAATCTCAGATTCAGACTTTACCTTAATATCACATAAAATTCTAATTTATCTTTATAGTAAGCTTCGTGCAAAAGCTCTTGCTCTTTCCTTTTTATCATTATCTATGAATATGCTTCTGTATCCTAAATCACGCTCTGATAGCATTCCTTCATATACTAATTGGGAATGCTTGCAATATCTTTTCACACTTTCTTCAAATAAATCTGCTCCTTTTTCAGGCTGGTATCCACATGTAGTTATCATTGCAATGCTTTTACCGTTCCATAAAGTCGGCCCTTTTTCATCACCATAATATTTATTCATACCATATACCAGTCGATCAAGCACAGCTTTCATAGGTGCCGGACATGACCAACTGTAAATAGGTGTGGCCAATATTATTTTATCTGCTTTAAGTATAGCATCAAATATTTCCTGCATGTCATCCTTAATACTGCATCCAGATCTCGTCCAATCCTTTTGGCAGCTTCTACAGGCTACACAGCCTTTGATTTTTTTATCATAAAGCCAAATAATATTCACATTATTTCCTGATTCCTTTATTTCGCTTACAAATGGTTCTACAAGAGATATCGTATTCCCTTGCTTTCTTGGGCTTCCTAATAAAATTAAAAATTGCATTTGAAATTTCTCCTTTCAATTAACAGCCACTTCTACACATTAAAATGTTATCACAGTATTTGGTTGATCCCATATCCTCCTGCTCATCACGCCTATTGCCGTTCTACAAACTGGGATTTATTGTTCTTCATCATGCGGGATTTTTTTATATCACTAACCCCTAAAAATGCAAATATTAATGATATAACAAAAATAGATATATCTTCAGCTGAAATACTTTGCATACAATAATCTGTAATTCTTAATCCCCAAAAAGTTGCGAATGTGTCTAAGATTAGATAGAGTGTTATTGCTGTAGGCATTGATACTTTGTCTAAAGATAATAAAGCCTTTGGTAATGCACCTGCAATCAATCCTAACGGATAAGAAATAATTGTTGCAATAATAAAAAACAAAATAATACTTCCGATAGAACGATATTCAAACCCAAACACTTTCATTATTGCACCACTTATTAAAGCTAAAACAGACAATACGATAATAAGCAAAACTCCACATAATAAAAGTGTTATTATCTTTTCTTTATGTTTTTCAAAAAATTCTCTCAATATTTTCACGCTCCACAACTTCTAATCTTCATTACGTTTTCCATCAATTCGATAAACTGGAATTTTGTTAGTTATCTTGATTGAATCAATTATTCGTTTTCTGCTTCAAACATTTCTTGAAAGATTTCGCAAGTTTCTGTTCTTTAACAAGTTCCTCTTTCAAATCGGAAATCAAATTTTCTAAAGCCTCCAAAACATCGTCTACTTCATAATCGATGCTATCCTCGATGCCATCCGATGCTCCACCATCTTCGTCAAAATTAAGATAACCAACGATAAGTTTAACATAGCCTATTGCAAGCTTTTCTTCATCCAATAAAAGAGAAACTTCTATCTGTTCTTCTGAACCTGCTTCTGGTGTTCCATGAAGTTCATCAAGAGACAAAGTATAAACTCTGCAATCTGTACCTAAAATACTTATGTATTCCCCATACTCAATACAATCAGGAAGATTTCCCTCCATCTTCTTGGTTGCCATATCAATTTTATCATCAACCCATTCTCTGATTACATTCAATAAATCATCTTTATCTTTCTTAGACAAATCTATTGGAATACTCTTTTCTAATGAAAGAGCAGTAATAAATGCTTGAGTATCATCCTCACCCATATCGGCTTTCATCTGAGTATAAATCTCATCATACAGATATGCTAACTCTTCATAACATAAAGAAATATCATTATACTGCTTAAATAATTCAAATATTTTTTTTGCCATACTCGAATTATTCAAATCGTTTTCTAACATATCACTATATTGTGATAACGGTAAGAACCCCAATGCTTCCCTTTCTTCATCTTCATGTTCTTTATAGTATAACGCTTCGTGCAAATCGTCAATTACAGTTCTGCTTTTTCTTGAATCTCCTCCTAATATAATTTTGAAAGGCAACACTCTTATTTCCTCCGTTTTGCTGTTAAGTTCAATTCTACAAGCAAATCTTGCATTATGTTTTTCTAAAATATGTCTAGTCTCAACACCAAAATATTCTTTTTCCTCAGAATCCCAAAAGGCACTGTCAAAATCTTCATAATAACAATCCACATCCATAGTTCCATGAATCCATAAGGATGCTGTGATTATATTTCCATCTATATCATCTATTGTATGAATCCTAATACCTGACAGATAGTAATGATCTAAATATATTTCATCATAATCATACCCTTCAACAATACCATCTTGATCATATGATAATCCTTGAACTTCAATACAGCCATCATCAATCTCTCTATTGATTGTCTGAATGATAAAATCATTGTTATCCTTTATTAAATCAAGTGCAGCTGCGTATTCTTCTTCTTGTTTGCTTAACTCATTAAAGAGTTCTCCTATGGAAGAAAAGAACAAATGGTTTTTACTTCTGGCACATGCTGTTTTGAAACCGTTATCCTCACTAACAATTGCTACAACCTCATCGATACCAAAGCGGTTTTTAATCTCTTGGGCAATAAATGCATCAGGAAATTCTTTTCTCTTTTTCTCACAATTCTCAAATGGTGGTCGTACAGCAAAATAATCTTCTAGTATTTGTTCAAGCTTTATGTTACTCGTATCAAGTCTTTCAACCTTACAGTCCTCCAAAAATTTAGCAAACACGGCTTTTGCGCTTTGGCGAGCAGTTTTCTTATCAGGTATTTTGACATATATCCCCATTCCAATATCAGCCAAATACTGTTCTGGAAGTATATCCAAATATTCTTTTCTTAACTTTCTTGCTTTTCCACATATGCTATCAACGCATCGGCAAATATGTTTTTCTACTTCACTTATTACGATATTGCTTAACACAAGCTTAATTTTGCCATTTTGAACGTTTTTAACTAGTAAGCTCATCGTACTATCAATGCCAAAGTCGAATTTATTTGCTTCAAATACATTAGTATCAATTGTAACATTTAACGGATATTTTATCATTCTTTTACACCATTGCATCTATATAGATGCAATTAGTCTCCTTTCTTATAAATCCCCTTTATTCATCTACACCATCAGTGGAAACTAAAATTCACCAGCTCGACAAATTCCAATTTATAACCATATCTTAACATAATCAAATCTCAAATACTATGCAATCAAAACAATACTAGGAGAAGATAATGTTACCTGTAAATCAGCCTTTTGCAACTTCGCTGGAAAAACATAGAAAAGACCGGTTTGCATATATCCGGTCCCTTCATTGTATTTTCCTGTAAGGCGTCCAGTCTTACTCCTGATTCTCACCTAAAGTATCGCTAACAAGTGGAAATTCAATAACCGCCTTAAACAAATCTCCATCCGTCTCAATGCGGAAGCTTCCCTTCATCGCCTCTGTAAAGCTCTTGGCAATAGCCAGTCCAAGACCGCTGCCTCCGTCATGACGCGATTTATCTCCGCGAACGAAACGATCCACAATATCCTCCGTATCAAAATTCAACGGTTCCTTTGATATATTTTTGCATTCAATCCGTACCCGGTTGGCTGTCTTGCGGATATCCACATACACACGGGTATGCTCCAGTGCATAATGGTGTATGTTGATAAACAGATTTTCAAATATCCTGAATGCCTTACTTCCATCCAGCAGTACACTCAGCTGTTTTTCACCATGCAGATTCCAGAGTACCTCCAGCCCGCGTTCCTGCAGAAGCTCACTGCACTCCGCCTGCACCTGCTCCACCAGTGCGATAATATCCAGACGGGCCATATCCAACTGAATATTTCCGCTGTTTGCCTTGCTAACCTCAAACAAATCCTCCATCAGAGCATGCAGCCGCTTGGCATACTGATCCAGCATGCTCACATACTCCTTACGCTGCGTTTCACTTATGCCCTCCTGCTGCAGAAGCTCTACGTAATTGCGAATTCCGGTCAGCGGTGTCTTCAAATCATGTGACACATTGCTGATCAGCTCTGTTTTCATATTCTGTGATTTCGTTTCCTCCTGTACCGCTTTCTCAAAGCCGACGCGGATTTCACTGAATTCATCCTTGAGGGCATTGAAGATACCGACATCCTGCGGAAGCTCTGCCTGGAAGTTGCCCTCCTTCAGCTCCTGCGTCTGCTTCAGCAAGGTACGATAATCATGCTGTACAGCATTGAGCTTCTGCTTCAGCCACAGGAAGAGGGCAAAGCCATAGATGATTGCCAGAAACATGCCGAACCACCAGAACAGACACAGCACAATCATGATGACGATCTGCATCAGCATGAATTTTAACAGCTTACGGTTTGCGTCATCCTTCAAATCGATATCCGCGAGATTGTCTATATGCCGGTGGATACTGCCGATCATACTGCCCAGAATCGTATCCTCCTTCATATATTTCCAGAATCCCTTTACAAATATATATTTCATTGCAAACAAGGCGATACTGATCATCAGAAACAGCAGCATCCAGGAAACGACATTCGCCACAAACAGAAGCTCATCAGACATCATGATATGATATTCATTCATGACACTCTGCAATGTTCCGCTAATCGTAGCTCCACTCAGTGCCAGAACGCCGGCAGTCCCCAGCGTGATTCCGGTAGCGAGCAGAATAAACAGAAAACCGAACTTCACTCTCTTAAATGTCAGGAACGGATTCACTTCCTCAACGATCGCGATTGGATAAAACAACAGATACAAAATCAGGACCATTGTACCGATCATAGCGGCTATTACAGAGAATTGCGTATAATTTGACCAGTCATACACCGTACGTGCTATCAGTCCCTGATCCTTGATAACCTCCTGTGGTACACGGAAGATGATTTTCATCTGCTTCGGGTTCTGAATCATTGCCTGTGATTGTGTGAATTCTTCATCATTTATATTATAGGTAGTCATGGGTCCGTTTTTATCAACGGAATCAAAATAGCGCAGATATCGTGTCAGTGACTGCGGCTGGAAATCCATATCACTGAAGTCTCCCAGAATTTTCGCTGCTCCATCTTTATCATATTCCAGAATACCATACAGCAGGCTGCTGTCACGAAGCTCCTTCTGAGACATATCCCTCAGCTTTTTATTTCCATATTCCCTACCGTTTTTCAAATCCTTCGCATAGTATTGAAAATTGGCATCCTCCTTCAATTCCAGAAAGCTCTTTGTGACTTTTTCTTTCAGATCATTGGATAACGTGCTTTTCAGATAATTCGGTAGCCCGGTATCGAATTTGATAATATCATCCTTGGGACGCACAGACTGAGCAAGTCCCAGAACTCCCTCCTGAATATCATCTTCAAGATACCAGATAACCGCCTGCTTGCCGGAACGCCCCAGCTCCTGAATCTGATCGTTACGGTATACGGAACAAATCATAAGGCTCATTACAGAAAGCAGTGCAATGAACGTTGTTAGAAATATATGTTTTTTCTTCATAAGATCACCTGTTTTTATTTTTCTATTTTATAGCCGATTCCCCAGACCACCTTTAAATAGCGCGGATGCTTGGGGTCCAGCTCAATTTTCTCCCGCAGCTTACGGATATGCACCATCACAGTTTCCGTATTGATTGCTTCCTCATTCCAGACGGCCTCATATATCTGCTGTGCTGAAAAAACACGCCCCGCATGCTTCATCAGCAGCTCCAGTATCATAAACTCCTTCGGCCGCAGCTTGACGATCTGATTATCCACACGCACTTCCTTTGTCGTGCTGTTTAATTCCAGTGCCCCAATACTGTAAATTTCCTCCTCACGATTCACAGAGGATACCGCATGCTCCTTCAGCATCAGAATCTGTTCATAGCGGCGCAGCTGACTGCGGACACGGGCCAGCAGCTCCATAGAGCCAAACGGCTTTGTGATATAATCATCCGCACCGATATTCAAGCCGGTTATTTTATCGATATCTTCAGATTTCGCACTCAGAAAGATGATTGGAAAATCATAATCCTTACGCACCTCCATCGTCATAGTGATTCCATCCATAACCGGCATCATGATATCCACCACAGCCAGATGAATTGTTTCACGTTTTATTATGTTCAGACCCTCCTGGCCGTTTTCAGCCAGAAATACACGATATCCCTGATTTTTCAGATATATCTGTATAGCCTCCCGTATTCCTTTTTCGTCCTCCACGACGAGTATGTTATGATCCATAGCCTTCACTCCCTCTCAACAAGTGTAATTGTACTATATTCCGGATGATTCTTCCATGTTATGCAGCAGAAACCCCAGAAAGGTTGCAACTGCACAGAATGTGCAGATAATAAATTGTATCATATCGCTGTATCCTCCTTCATGCGTTTATAAGCAAAACCTCCTGCAATTACAAGCAGAATCGTAAGTATTGCCACTCCGGCAGCTGCGACGAAATTTCCCTCTTTCAATGAACCGCTGAGAAATGTCGATGTCACAATGCTGGGAATACGTCCCACGGTTGTGAGCAGTAGCCATTTTCCCAGAGCGATATTGGATAGGGATACGACATAGGTCATAATATCCTTCGGCGTGCCGGGAATCAGAAACAGCAGGAAAATCCACAGCATGCTATTCCTTTTTTTCAGCACTCCGGTAAACTCATTCAGCTGCTCCTGTTTAAAAAAGACGGTTACCAGCCGTTTTCCATACCGCTGAACCAGAAGGTATACAAGGGCTGTCCCAAGCAGAGATCCCACCAAGCAAAGCAATGTCCCGCCAACGGAGCCAAACAGAAATCCGGCCGCAAGCTCCAGCGGCTCTCCCGGCAAAAAAGCCAGAAAAATCTGTGCGGCAATCAAAACAATCATGAGTATCTCACGCAGGCCATGCGGGATATCCTCCAGCATACGGGAAATCTGATTCATGTCGATACTGCCAAAAAGAAGACCAAGTCCGGCCCCAGCCAATAGAAGAACACCACCCAGCATAACGATGTATTTCTTCTTCATGAAATCAGCTCCCTTCCTTACAGTCCTTATTATGCAGGAAATTTCTTACCATAAAACGCAGGTAAATCTTAAACTTTTCTAAATCCGTCACGCAATTCAAAAAATAGTGAAAAAGGCATCCTTTGCATTTTCTTTCCGACAGGGATGCTGAGAGGACATGTTACAGTGAAGCAATTCAGCTGACGGTTTCGCTGCAGACATTCACAGAAAAAGAAGCCATGCTAGGTACTGCTGAAAACAGCCGATTATAAAAAGCTGATGTGTTCCTTTCCGCATTCACGCAGTACAGCTTTCCATAGCTTACCCTGTCGGGATACATGAAATAAGTTGTATATCAGCCATACGGTGATGATGAAAAAGGAATCCGATTGTATGGAGGTTTTCCCATAACCGGATTCCTGCTTTCTCATAATTCAAACGTATGCTTCACAAAATGCCATGCATTCATCCCCTGCTTTCTGTAAATCAGCAGGGGAAACTTTTTACATCCTCCATATTCTTACAGAAACGGAAAACGCTTTACTCCTTGGTAGGCATGAAAGCCTCTTTTTTACGCAGTGACTCGCTTTTGCATATATGTCAGTGCATGTTGTACAGCAAGCTGTACTGCCTGCTGTGCCTGCTCTCTTTGAAACGGATAACGTTCTACCATGCGTTCAATATAATGCTGCTGTAAAACAAGAGACAGTGCATAGGCATCATGATAATCAAATATAAATGCCATATGGGACAGCAGGATATCGAGATGCGTTTTCCGTTTTGCGGACAGAATGGGACGGCTGTTCAAAAAATCCTGCAGAACCTCCTCACTCACCGTTTCCTGCAGCAGCTGCTCTTCACTGCACAGATAGACATTTTCCGCTTTCTCCATCAGATTTACACGGAAGATATCCGTTTTATCCGCATCCCTCAGAATCGTGGCATGCAGAAATGCATGTTCCTCCAGGTCGTCTGCAATCTGAAACTTATTATGGTTTTCTATCGCATGCAGCATTACTTCCTGCTGGTGCGGATCATCACAGAAAACAGATAACAGCCCTTGTTCCTGTAAAATCCGTACCCCAAGTGCCGCATGATTGATACTTTTCGCATCCAGAAAGGTATGATACTGCTTCAGCTGTTCAAATCTTCCGATATCATGATACAGGCCTGTCACCTCGGCCAGATCCACATCCATAGCAGAGCAGTTTCTGTGGATCGCCAGCTGCTTTGAAATCTCAGCCACCTTTTGTGAATGCACGATTTTAAGAGCCACCCGCTCATCCTGTGTATCATATCCTTTGCAATAGGCGGCAAACTGCTCCTTTGCCTGTATAAGATTCACCATATATATCCTCTTTTCAATTAGGTATATCCTATGACATACCTTTTCTTATACACCCTGTTTCATTTGCAGCTGCGCTTTACAGGCTGTGATAATCCTGTGGCAGTCAGCCTCGCCTTCCATGGTGAACGTGCATAGAAAATGCTGAATCCCATGCTGCTTTGCTTCCGGAATCGAATCGATATGATTGCGCACCTCATAATGTAGAATATGCGTACGGCAAGACTCGTCACACAAAATCGGATAGCGATTCTGTTTCACATCGAGAAGAGCGTATTCCGCCCCCTGCCTGCAAAGACCGCAGTTTCTGTCTGTATGATTACAGATAACGGAATTGATTGGACAGTATTCACTCAGCATCAGCTCAGCTCTGCCGTATACCGTATAAAAGAAGGGTGCATCCACCGCATATCGTTCCTGAAAGCACCGTTTGATTGCACTACAGTCCTGTAGGCTGCTTTCCAGAGAAAAGCTGATTCCCCTTGCACCGTGAGTAAGCAGAAATGCGGCGGTATGGGAATTCGTCATATTCAGCGAGGTATCACAGAAGACCTCTCCCGCCTGCAAGCCGCCGGTTTCCTGAATCATCATCAGGGAAGCAGGATACTCCTCCTTCATCACTCGTGGCATACGCGGATAAACTCCCTCTGTGCCCTTCATCAACGCATACAGGCTGTGATTTTCCACAAAGATCATATCCAAGCCCTCCTGTAGACAGGCCTGCAGTTGTTCCTCAGTATGCACAACAGCACAGAGTGATGGAGCGTCCTGTATTGAATGGATTACGGGCTGCTTCTCCGCAAGAATACGGCGCTGCTTATGCAGAATTTTTCGCTGCTCCTCCAGCTTCGCCAATGCACTTCGACGCATCTGATTGAGTTCCCGGATAGGAAGTATTCCCTGCGCATCCAGCTGATAGGAAATGTTCTCGAATACAAATGGCGTATCTCCGCTTTTTTTCAGCTGCGCAGCAATTCGCTCCTCTTTCAGCGGCATCCTGCGTGCTGTTTCACATACGGCATCACTTTCCACTCGTACACTTCTGCCTTCCTCGTCCATAATCTCCAGGACTGCCGGTTTGCCTGCCTGCATGGTGAACTGTGCATAAACGGCAACCTTACGAGGTGCTGCCTCATAGCTTTTCTGCAATGCCTGCAGCTGCTGTGCATCACTGGTCTTCAGGACAATACTTCCTTTCACAACAGGTGCTGTTTTATCCAGCTCCACAATATCCCCTGCTGCTCCGTGATTGACCAGCAATCCGTCCTTATACAGAAAATTCACCTGAAAGCCGATATCCTTCGGTTCCTGCAAAATGCGGATACCATCCTGCTGCCGCAGGGTATCCTGCAGGCGTATCACAATTTTATCTCTGGTAACCTGAATGACTTTACCGACCTTGACTCCGATATGATTGGGACGGATCGGATTCATCAGCTGCGCCCCGTAATGATGAAACAAATGTCCCTGGGTAAAGCCGCGGTTGAATATTTTTTTCATCTGCATATCCACAGCTTCATCATAGATAAATGCTCTTCCCTCATAATACGCATCGATCGCCTTACGGTATAAGGCAACCATCAATGCCACATATTCCGGGCGTTTCATCCTGCCCTCGATTTTAAAGGAGGCAATTCCCGCTTCAATCAGCTCCGGAACTCTTTCCAGCGTATTCATATCCTTCGGGCTCAGCAGGTATTCCCCTTTTCCTTGCAGGATTTCACTATGACCGTCCTCCCGCTTTTCCAGCTGATATTTCATACGGCAGTTCTGTGCACATTCGCCGCGGTTTCCGCTTCGCTGCAGTGTCAGTGAGCTCATCAGACACTGCCCGCTGTAGGATACACACAGGGCTCCCTGAACAAAAACCTCCAGGTCTACGCCTAAAGCCGCATATGCTCGGATTTCCTTTAGCGGAGTTTCTCTTGGCACCACCACTCTGCTGGCACCGCAGGACTCTATAAAGTGAATTCCCTGCGGATTATGGATATGCATCTGTGTGGATGCATGCAGCTCCATGTCCGGGAAGCGTTGGCGCAGCACAGAGAATAAGCCCAAATCCTGAATAATTACCGCATCCACATCATGCTCATATAAAAACTGAACATACCGGACACAGTCCTCAAATTCCTCTTCTCGAATCAGGGTATTGACGGTAACAAACACACGAACCCCATACACATGGGCATAGGCGATTGCTTCCTGAATTTCGTCCTCATCAAAATTATTGGCGAATGCTCTGGCACCAAACATACTGCCACCAAGATACACAGCATCACAACCATTTTGGACTGCCGCACGAAGCGCCTCCATAGAGCCGGCAGGTGCCAGCAGCTCCACTTTTCTTTCAGTTTTCCACATGCCTTCTCACACTCCTTCTCTCCGGTTTGAATACAGCCTTCATGATTGTTGAAACAACAAGGATTCCCAGAGCCAGTACGCCTGCGATGGTCAGCGTATCCAGACCGATGGACAACGCCTGCATCACATCCCCTTCTATCGCCTTCAGCATCGTACGATACATTCCACCTCCGGGTACCAGTGGTATCAGGGCACAAATGATAAAGGTTGTTACCGGTGTCTTGCAGATACGGGCAAAAATTTCAGAATACAGCGATAGTGCAACCGAACCCAGAAACATGGCAGTCAGCTCCGAGCAGCCCACAAGCAGTGCCGCATGGTAGACTGCACCGCCGATTGACCCTGCGATTCCTGCAAGAATCAGTTTCCTTCCACGAATATTAAACATTACGCCAAATCCCAGTGAGGCAAAAAAAGAGGCAATCATCATATTGATCAGATACATGTCACATACCTCCGCTCAGTCCGATGGACATGGAAAGGACAACACCGATACCGGCAGCGATTGCAATCGCCACCAGAAAGGCCTCGGTTGCACGGGCAACACCGGACAGATAATCCCCGGAAACCGTATCCCGTATGGCATTGGTAATGGCTAAGCCGGGAACAAGCAGCATGATGCTGGATATAATAAGGATATCGACATCCGTATCCGGACAGAGGGCATGTGCCCCCAGTGCCGCAAGCGCACCGCTCGCCGCCGCAATTGCATTCGTAAAAAAGCCGTGCAGGCCGCGCTGTTCCATAAGGGCGCTTACCGCTTTGATCAGCAGTCCGATCAAAAAGCTGCATCCTGCCTCCAGATAATTTCCACCGAAGAAAACCGCAAAGCCACCTGCACTCAATGCTCCGAAGAACATGATTATCCAAAAGGAATAGCGCTGTTCATTTTCTATTTCTCTCAGCTTTAGCGCCAGCTCCTCGATTGTGTAATTCTGCACGGCGGTTTCTCTTGAGAGGCTGTTGATCTTATCAATGCAGTTTAAATCCACACCGCGTGTATGCACACGAAGGATTTTTGTATGTGTTTTGCTGGCAACCGTGATGGAGAACATGATGCCGGTTGTGGTAACGAAGCTCTGTGCATCCTCCACCTCAGAAAAGCTCGTGCAGAGCCGCACCATCGTTTCCTCCACCCGATAGATTTCCGCTCCGCTTTCTATGAGCAGTTTCCCTGCATAGCTGGCCACATCCAGCAGCTGATCTGTATTCATGCACAACCCCTCAACTTTCCTCTAACAGTATAGCGGATTCGAAGGGAAATGGAAACAGTTTTGTAAACAATATACAAGAAAAAAGCAGAAGCTACACACTGTTTTCGTTTCGTATCCTTGTTCATAAATTTCCAGGCAAATAAGTTCACCTTTTCAAACAATCCGGGTATACTATGTACAGAAAGCGAGGGATATCAAATGAATATAACCTTTCAGGGAAATCCTGTGACAATAAAGCATGAGGCAGTGAAGGAAAACGAGACATTAAAGCCGTTTACTGCTATACGAAATGATATGAGCGAGTGGCGAAGTGAGGACAGTACAGGTACACGTATTTTCCTCAGTGTACCTTCCCTGGATACCGGTGTATGCAGTATGGAGGTCGCAAAGTTTATCAATTACGCAAAGGAGCTAAAGGATGTTACCGTATGTGCAATATCCATGGACCTGCCATTTGCTCTTGAACGCTGGTGTCAGGCAAAAAACAATGAAAATGTAATTACATTGAGTGATTACAAGCTGCACAGCTTTGCAGCGGCAACTGCAACCTATGTCGAAGAGTTAGGTTTACTGACGCGGGCAGTATTTGTAATTGATAAGGACAATATCCTGCGCTATGTCGAGTATGTCAGGGAAATTACAGACGAACCGGATTATGAGGCTGTTCTTTCCTGTGTGAAAGGCATCTGAAGGTACTCGTAATAACAGAAGCTGAATGCAGCATGCAACATGAGGCTGCAGGGCGCATGTTAAAAGTGAATGCAATAGCTTAATTTCTGAAAGGCAGACGATTGATAAACGTATCGTCTGCTTTTTGGTTACTCCTTTCGAAAAGGAAGAAGATATGGATTTCCATTATCTCCTTCAAACCAATGCAGAATAAACAGCTTCACCGCTCACCCGCATACTTTTCATTGCCTGCAGCCCTTTGAGATTCAGGATGTCCGTAAGCAGGAAGCTTTATGGAAGACTTGATTCGATGTGGTCGACCTCTTTATATAAAAAACCGTAATCATGTAGTTATGATGCAAGCTGCACCATATACAGCAGCTCTTTTCACACAGCTGTTTGCTATCCATGGACTTACTCACTGCTTTTAGCATACGACTTTCTCTTATCCTACTTGTATATACCGATATGATTTCTTTTTACTTCCGCAAGCATTCCCATAGCTTTTCTGTCAGCTTTCTTTAGATGATTGTATTAAAAAGCAGCTCCCCTTATAATAATATTTGATAAAGAAAGGGAGGTTTTTATGAAACAGGAGCGCGTAGATAAAATCAATTACTATCTGGATATCGCAGGAACAGTCGCACAGAGAAGCACCTGCCGCAGAAGAATTTACGGTGCGGTAATCGTTCAGCATGATGAAATTGTCTCCACCGGATATGTGGGTGCCCCTCGGGGACGTACCAACTGTCTGGATCTGGAATACTGTATTCGGGAGAAGCTGCGGGTTCCCCGGGGAGAACGCTATGAATTATGTCGCAGTGTCCATGCGGAAGCAAATGCAATCATCAGTGCACAGCGCAGTGAAATGCTGGGAGCCGATATGTTTCTGGTAGGCTATGAAGCAGTCAGCGGGGAGCTGATTCAAAGCTCGAACAGCTGTTCCATGTGCAAGCGAATGATCATCAATGCAGGAATTTCAAAAGTCTATATACGGGATACGCCTTCCCAATACCGTATGATTGATGTATACAACGACTGGGTATTGCAGGATGAATCACTCGACGGTGTCTTAGGATATTAACACTAATTCCTGCACTCCACTTCCCTTTTCCGTCTTTATGCTATACAATTATATGCAAAGGAAACGGGGCGTGTGTATGGACAGAAGCATCAGAATCATTATGAATCCAAAGGCAGGAAAGCAGACGGCAAAAACGGCTTTATTTACGTTATGTGACCGGTTTTGTGCCATGCAGGATACGATACAGGTTTATGTAACCCAGTATGCGGGACATGCACAAAAGCTTGCGAAAGCCAGTGAAGGCTGCTGTGATATTCTCGTATGCATCGGTGGGGACGGTACCTGGAATGAGGTGATCAGCGGCATTATGGAAATAGACAGCAAGCCTGTGCTTGCCTATCTTCCAAGCGGGACAGTCAACGATTTTGCGGCTACACTGAAGCTGCCGAAAAGTGCTGGAAAGCTCATGGACACCATTGCACAATACCGTCCGTTTTCCTGTGATATCGGCCAGTTCAATAACCGCTATTTCACCTATGTTGCGGCGTTTGGTATCTTCACAGAAATTTCCTACTCCACACCCCAAAGCACCAAAAACTCCTTTGGAAAAATCGCTTATTTTCTGGAAGGCGTCAAACAGCTGACGAATATTCCCCGCTATCATGTCAAAGCCGTCATTGATCAGAATGAAGTCATTGAGGATTCCTGTATCTTCGGCTGTGTTACCAATTCCAAGTTTGTCGCAGGCTTTACTGCCGTAAACTCAAAGGATGCTCAGCTGGATGACGGGCAGTTTGAGCTTCTGCTCATCCGGGTTCCCAATAATCCACTGGATGTACAAAATATCATTGCGGCGCTGATAAAGCATGAGGTTAATGAAACCTGGATGTATTTTCGAAAGGCCTGTGATATCCGCATAGAAGCCCGGGAACAGATTCCCTGGACACTGGATGGTGAGGATGGGGGAAGCACAACACTTGCCCATATCCTGAATAAAAACAGAGCGGTTACCATTCTGGTATAGCCGCTCTTTTCTTATCCGTTAAAATTTACTTTATTAAACTTGGCGCTGTTCTTCCCCTTGCCCAGTGTTTTTTCCAAAGCTTTGGTGCGGGGCTTCTGCTTGGCTTTGCGGGCCTGCTCCAGCAGCTCTGCTGTACTCTTCTTTTTTTTATCAGCCATGTTATGAACCTCCTTTTTTCAATACATCCAACAGACTCTGCACATCCTCCACGATGCAGTCAGCGCCTGCTTCCTTTAGCTCCTCACGGCTTCCGTATCCATATAATACGCCAATCGTGCGCATGCCGTTCTTTTTCCCACCGATGATATCGTGCCGGCGATCTCCGATCATCACACACCGTTCAACCGGGAGGCGATGCTTCTGCACAGCATAGGCAATGACATCCGCCTTATCGCTGCGGGTACCATCCATCGTGGCACCGCAAATATCCAGCATATAGGAATCCAGCTTAAAATGCTTCAGGATGGTACAGGCGAATTCCTCCGGCTTACTGGTAGCGACCAAAAGCGTTTTGCCCTGCTTCTGCAATGCCTCCAGCAGTTCACGAATCCCCGGATATGCCACGTTTTCCAGCATTCCCTGCTTGCGAAAATAAACGCGGTAATCCGCAATTGCCTGCAAGGCCTGCGCCTCGTCAAAGGAATACAGCTCCATGAACATATCCTTTAAGGGCGGTCCGATAAATGCGCACAAATCATCCGGGTTTTCCACATGAATACCGGCTTTATCCAAAGCAAAGGCTACCGATCTGGTAATACCAACCTTTGGATCTGTCAATGTTCCATCCAAATCAAACAACAGGATATCCTTATCCATCATTTTCCTCCTCCAATATTGTATATAATTCCCGCAAATCCCGAATTTCATAGGTTAACGGAAGCTGCTTGTGATTCTTTTTCCCATCAGGATTATACCAGCAGGTGGAAATACCGGCATTGATACCTCCCTGCATATCACTGGATAACGAATCTCCGATTATGAGGGTCCGATTCCGCTTCGCTCCATTTAATCTGGCAAAGCAGTGATCAAAATAGGATCGGTCCGGCTTCCGGAATCCGATTTCCTCCGATACAAACATATGATGGAAATACGCGTCCAGACCGGAATCCCGCAGACGCGCATACTGTGTTGCGACAACACCGTTGGTCACGATACACATACGATACTGCGGATACAGGCGGCGTACCACCTCCATAGCATGCGGTATCATATCGTGCCCTCTGCCCAGCTCCTTTTGATAGATATCCTCAAAGGCGATGCCATCATCCGCAATACCGAATTCACGAAACAGCTTTCCAAACCGTGTGTAAATCACTGCTTCCCTTGAGATTTCGCCTTCCTCATACGCTGACCACAGCTGTGCGTTTATGTCCTGATAGCGTTTCTTCATTTCATTTGTCAACGGGTAGTGATGCAGATCAAATACCCTCTGCAGAGCCCGCTTTTCCGTTGCATCGAAATCGAGCAGCGTTCCGTCTGCGTCAAATAACAGCGTCGTAAACTTCATATGTTCTCCTTATGTGATAATACGTTTCTTCATCCATGAGCCGCTTTGATACCGCCAGTAAAACCAGAGTATGCGAAAGAGCCAGTCGGTAAACATTGCGAGCCAGACGCCCAATACACCAAGCCCCAGTATCACCCCTAGCAGCCAGCTCAGACAGATTCTGTACAGCCACATGGATACAATCGAGATGCACATCGTAAAGCGCACATCTCCGGCTGCACGCAGTGCATTGGGAAAGGTGAAGGATGCCGGCCACAGCACCATGGCGAATATGCCGTGATACAGCAGCAGCTCCAGTGCGGTATCATACGTCTGTGCACTTAAATTATATATGTTCAGAAGCAAAGGCACAAGACACAGGATGATAAGATTTACCGCAAGCATGGATATATATGCGATTTTCATTAGTTTTTTTATGTAGAGACGGGCCTGCGCATAATCCCCAGCCCCAACGCACTGCCCTACGACCGTTATCATTGCAAGTCCGATTGCGGCAGCGGGTATGATTTCCATTTGTGCAATATTGTTCGCTACGGCATTGGCCGCTATCGCAACTGTACCAAAGCCCGCAATCAGTCCCTGAACAAGGATTTTTCCTATCTGGAACATACCGTTTTCCAAACCGTTTGGTATTCCGATTGTCAATATACGGCGTATCATATCCGGATGAAATTCCAGCTTCCTGTAGGAATCAATATAAATCAGATTATCCGGACTGCGCAGCAGATACAGCATAAACAGGGAACCCAGAATACGGGAAACCAGCGAGGATATGGCAGCACCCGCCACCCCCATATGGAAGCCGTAAATCAAAACGGCATTTCCGAGGATATTGAAGGCATTCATGAACAATGAGGTAATCATTGAAATTTTGGAATTCCCCATGGAGCGAAACAGTGCAGCTCCGGAATTATACAGCGCGATAAACGGGTAGGACCATGCGGATATTTTAAAATAGATCTCTGCATTCCACATGACTGCCGGCTCCACATCCGTAAAGACCAGCTGCAGGATTGCCGTACAGCCAATCAGAACGATTCCCATGATGATAACAGCAAAAATACCGGTTGAAACAATCAGCTGCTTTGCCGACACACATGCCCGATCGCGGTCGCGACCACCGAGATACTGACTGCAGACAACAGCGCCTCCGGTAGCCAGTGCGGCAAAGATATTGATCAGAAGGATGTTGATCGTATCCACAAGACTAAGACCGGAAACCGCCGCCTCGCCCACACTCGACACCATGATCGTATCGCTCATCCCGATCGTTACCGCCAGAATCTGTTCGACAACAAGCGGCAGAATCAGCCGCTTCAGATTCTCATTTGTAAACATTTCATCACACTCCCAATCATCCCTTTGAATGTTACTATTATAGCCCATATCAGGGAATGCGCAAGCAAATTGAGAAAACTCCTGCCGGAAGTGAAAAAGTTTTGCAGGGTATGCGGTTTCATTTCAAAAGTATGGTAAAATGGTTGCGGGAGCGATGTTTATGAAAGAGTTTTTGTTTGTCGGCCTTGGCGGTGCCGTAGGAGCGATGCTGCGCTATGGAATATCCATGGTGCCTGTAAAAAGTGAGTTTCCGTATATGACACTTCTTATCAATTTTCTCGGTGCGGTAGCAATCGGGATACTGGCAGCCCTGAGCATGAGGCAGTCATTGTTAACGGAGCACAGTCTTTTGTTATTGAAAACCGGTGTGTGCGGGGGATTCACCACCTTCTCCACCTTTTCCCTGGAGGCGGTTTCCCTGCTGGAGCAGCATAAAACAGGGATGGGAATCACCTATATTCTTTCCTCCGTTCTTTTATGCCTGCTTGGAGTGCTGCTTGGCAAAGCAATGCTTCATCCTCTTTAATATGCGGAAGACGAAAAATCCTGCTAAGCAAAAAAAGGTCTGTATGCGTTGAGATATTCTCTGCATACAGCCTTTTTTCATTCCATACCGGATTATCCGAAAAGCTTACACAAGCCAGCAGCGTGCATATCGGGAAGGGTCTGCTATGAATAGGCTAACACTCTCCCTGTTCTGCAATCAGACGCTGAAATTCATCCATCGGCATCGGACGATAATAATAGAATCCCTGAATCATATCACAGCCATGCTGGCGCATATGCTCTGCCACAGTCTCATCCTCAACTCCCTCTGCCACGATCTGTACAGGAAAATGATGCAGTATATCCAGCAGACCATCCACAATCAGAAAATTATCGATATCCCTGTATGGATTCTGAAAAAGAGAGCGATCCAGCTTAATGATATCGATGGGAACCCTGGCAAGGACACTCATGGAGGAATAGCCGCTGCCAAAATCATCCAGCGCACAGCGAAATCCTGCCTTATGTATTGTATCCACCACCTTGATCAGCTTATCGGAATTATCCATGCTTATGCTTTCCAGCAATTCAAATTCGATGTACTCCTTCGGTATGTCAAACTGCTGAAACACTTCCATATATTCCTGCATGAACGGCTCATCCTCAAAGCTTGCCTTGGAAAGGTTAAAGCTGATGGGAACCATCTTCATCCCCTTTTGTATGCTCTCCTGTATCATTTTGCATACCAGCTCAAACACCATTTGATCTACATAACGGATGTAGCTGTTTTCATTCAGCACCGGCAGAAACAATGAAAGAGGAATCATTGTACCATCTTCATCAAACCAGCGCAGCAATGCTTCTCCTCCGCATATTTTCAGGGTTTTGGCATCAACCTTAGGCTGAATATAAACCGCATAGGTTTCCTTGCGGCAGGCCTCGACTGTCTTCACCTCAAGCTGCGATCGCATTTGAAATTCCTGCAGCTGTTTTCTGGTAAAAAACTTAAAATCCGAGCTTTTCTTTTCATGCTCATTTGATGTTATGCGTGCAAGCCATGCATATAAGCAGCAGGTTTCAAAATCCGCCTCCGGGAAATCCCGCAGACGACACACCCCCATGGAAAAAAACACATTGTTGAAAAACCGAGAATCCTTCAACTCATAGCCCTCGTAGTCTCTTTGAATAAGCTCATCAATAATCTTCTTTTTTCGCCACTCATGAATGAGGAATATGAAATCATCCCCGCCTGTATACAGCAGATACTGTCCTTTCTTCAATCCCTTTGTGAAAGTCTTCAGAATCTGTTGAAGCAGCTCCTCCCCTGTTTCATGGTCATATCGGCCAAGAAAATATCGAAATTTCTTAACATTAAAATGCAGAAGAGAATATTCCTCGCGCGGCTGCAGCTGAGAAAAAACAGCCTGTAGCTCTGAACGATTGTACAGTACCGTACCATTGTTGTCAGTCTTCATAATATTTGACCCTTTTTTCCTTTATCTGTTTTATTTTACCACACTTTATTCATAAGATAACAGGAAAGTTTCCATCTATCGGCTGTTTCCATTGCCCGTTTGTAGCAAGGGTGACATGGAAGCAGGCTGCAGATGCGGATATCCGAAAGCGAACACGATTGTTATCATCATGCGGCGTAACAGCATTTCGTTCAGCTGTAAGGTTTTGGCCTGAAAGCATACATAAAAAGCAGAAAAAGGTGCACCGTTTGCTTTAGGAATATGCACCTGGGTAACAGCATGATGGATGATACAGCTTTGTGAACTGCCGTCAGCTATAGAGCAAGCAGCTTCTAACGCATGCCTGCGCGTTCATTAAAACGTTTTGTTCGTGTTCATACACGTAGCTGGTACGTTCCCAGTACCTCTACGAATCGCTCTCGCTCTGGCATACTTGGATATACTTTTCGCATGATATTGCTTGCTTCATTGAGATCGGCATTCATTAGCCCTCTATTACAGCTTGTGCTTGTTCGTTCGCAGTTCAGTATTTACAGTATTTACAGCATTTCACCTGTGGTTGGAACGTTATGGAAGAGACTTCGCTGTTGGCAGCTGCCTCTGTCTTTTGGTGCCTGCTGATTTCACATACAGGAAAATAATCCCTCCTGCAATGAGCTGGATGTGATACGTTGCCACACGCCATAATATCATAACACTGCTCGCTTCTGTTCTACCAAACAGAACTGCAAATATCAGAATAAATGCGCTTTCTGTCCATCCGGTATCTCCGGGAAGAGGCGTTAAGGCATTCAGCATATGGATACACGCAGACATCAGCAAAACATTGATCAAATCAGAAAGGGACAAGGGTACCTGCAGCGCCAATGCCGCCACATAGGGAATTGCATAGAAAATTGTCATACGCAGAAAATTCAGAAGAACAGCCTCCACAATCATGCGGCGGTCCTCCTTCAGCTTTTTGATTTCCTCATTAAAGTATAAAATCTGTCCCTGCCATTTTTCCAGTGTATACGCCTTATTCTTCACAATATGAAAACGAAAGCCGACATTGACAATTCCACGGCTGATTTTCACATACAGCTTTGGAAATCTGGCCATCGTCCATAAAATCAGTATGACAGAGGCATTGATGGCAAAGCCAAGCAGCACCAGAAAAAAATAGATCTGAAAATGTTCCATTGCATAGGAAAATCGTGTAAGCAGCAGTATGCTCACATAAAACAGGACTGTACTCTGATAAAGGAAGAAATCCTTCCAAAGTACACTGGCGATATCACTGTACTGCATATCCAGCTTACGAAATGCATAGGTCTGAGCCACCTGTCCTCCGCCCAACGGGGTAACACCGTTGAAAAAAGCTGCAATATACGCATTGTGTATTCCGTCCCATATGCGGATATCCGTTTTATAGGGTTTTGCTATCCTGTATAAGACGATTCCCTGAAGCAGATAATAAGCGGTGCCCAGTACCGCGATAAGCACAATCCAATACCAGGATATATGAGAAATATTATATAAAACCTCTGCACAATCATCCTTTAACGCAAACCAGCAGGCAAAGGCTGTCAGTGACAGAAGCAATAGAATCTGTAGGATTCGTTTTTTCCAGGTAGTCTGCATAAAACACCCCGCTTTCTAAGCTCTCGAGTAAGTATAGCAGTTAAATCTTAACTTTCTCTAAATATTTTCATATCATTCTTCAAATCTTTTTCTACTCATGCTTCCTTTATTCTGATATTTCCTGTACCTTAAAAAGGTATGCAGCAGCTTGCTTCTTTATAGCAGAATACGAATTTCTTCTATTGAAATATACGAAAGCATCAAGGAAATCATGCAGAATGCCCTGTAATCCACCCCGTGTTTTTCCTATATGAAACACTGGTTTGCTTATTGCAATCCCAATCCATATGCTATAATGGAGGAAAGGCTTAAACATGCAACGTGAACATTCTAATTCCATTTGCAGGCTGGCAGAAAGCAGCTGCGTTTGCATATCCTCCATAATGGGGAGTTGTACCTACTTCCATTATGCAGACTGTCAGAAAGCGGGAATAGACTGTTAGAACGACAAAATAGACAAGCTCCAATCATTGTAGGAATCGACATGATTTTCTATACGTGTTATTTGGTATGAGAGTCTTCACCTGTAAGAAAGGACATGATCATATGCTGCTGGATATATGTAAAGAACACAGAAAACGCTATGGCTGGCTGATTCGGCAAAAAAGAATAGCACTCGGCTATACCCAAAAGGAGCTTGTCGAAACACTGGGTCATGCTGTTTCACTTCGCAGCTACATTGCCTTGGAAAACGGAAAAGCGCTGCAGGATATGGATATCTATGATCAGTTGTTTGCCCTGCTTGATCTGCAGTATAATTATGCATGCAATCCTGATCCCCTGCTGACGCCTTTTCTGCAGAAGCTCTTTGAAAGCTGGAACGCTTATGAGGAGGAGGCATGCTGTAGCTGTATCCGGGAGCTGCTGCAGCTTCTTTCCCCCTATAGACAATACAGCTGGGAGAGCGTGGTTTTAAAAAGTCTTTCCATCCTGCTGGATGCTTTGAAAAAGGACAGATTGCTGAAGTCAGAGGAATATGACTGGCTGATGCAGTTTCATAGCGTATTGCCAAGAGAATTGGAATCTGTGTATGCCTCCATCCTTTATCACTATCAATATACCCTTCCCCATGATCGAAATCAGCTGCGCAATCTGCTGACCATATTTCCTATGCTTTCTCATCCCGATTCTGTGAAAAACTGTATTACCTATGCGCTTCATCAGACAAATCTGGAGCATAATGACCTGCCTGCGTGGAGGCAGCTGCAGAAATTTACAAAGAAGGAGGAGCACAGCGGAAACTGGACAGCATTGTTTGATCTGTATCACTGGCTTTGCCTGATCAGTGCCCGCATTCATGTACCTGCCTTTGAGGACCTGCACAGGATGTGTGAAAAGCTGCTGCTGGAGCATACGATCAAGGCAGAGCGCAGAATCACCTATTATTTCAATCTCTCGGGTGTTTATCATAACCAGAAGGAGTATGAGAAGGAGGAATATTATCTTTGCCTGTTTCTGAAAAATCATACCCGCCAGCTTCTGCCATTCATGTTTTGGTATATTCACAATCAGCGGCTTCAAGGGAAAGGAATTGAAAAGGTTCTTGCGCAATCCTATGATATGCGTGACTGCAGTGAACGTCTGCAGACTCTGTGGGGGTTTTATGAACTGCTGCCTCATGCGGATGCGCGGACTGCCCAGAATTATCTTATGAAGCGATGTCTGCCATTGATGAATGATCTCGCAGTGGAATTTCAAATCGTTTTTCTTCATGAGCTTCAACTTTTGATTCCTAAAACCAGAAATTACAAGGATCTGCATCTTTATATGAAACAGCTGCAGCTGTAATCAAATTCCCTACACAGCTTACTTGAAGATTTTAATACATTGATATTGCAACAGCCTTGAAGTTCCCTTTTCTGATAAAGTGTTTCTGCACCTGATAAAGAATTCATCAGCTTAACACCTCTTTTCTCAGCAATCTGCAGATTTTCCATATCGGTGTACGGTTTCCTGTATACTATTGGAAACGAAAGGAGGTAGTGATTATGGAATTACAGGAATTGTATGAACACTTTGAGGAGGAAAAAAGACTCTTTCACGGTTATGCAAGTCAGGTTGAGTACCTGACAACCATGCACTATATTCATCAATATGCAAATACACAGGCGCAGATTCTGGAAATCGGTGCAGGCTGTGGTGCATATTCTCTCGCCTTAGCGAAGGAGGGGTATTCCCTTACTGCGGTGGAACCGGTTAAAAAGCATGTTCAGATTATGGAAAGCAGAAAAACAAGGGATATGGATATCACCATTCTGGAATGTGATGCCGCACACCTGCCGGAGGACTGGAATTCAAAGTTTGACATGGTTCTCTGCTTCGGTCCCCTGTATCACCTTTCGAAAACACAGGAGCAGCTACAGGCTATCGAGGCAGCCTGCCGGGTATGCAAAAACAAGGGCATCCTGATGTTTGCCTATATTCCACACGATATGGTAATGGCAACGGAAACCATGCATGTGGAGGGATTCCTTACGGGAGATGAATTTGATGCGAAAACCCTGCAGCTTCACAATGACCCGTTTGTGTTTCATGACGAGCAAAGCATAGATGAGCTGTTTCATCCCTTTCCCTTAGAAAAGCTGAAGCATGTTGCGGCAGACGGTCTTGCGGAATTGATGAGTGAGCGTATCAATCGCTTTACTGCAGAGGAATTTCAGGTATGGATGCGATACCATTTGAAAACATGTGAAAAACCATCCTTTTTGGGACACAGCAATCACAATCTTTTCATTGCACGAAAAAACAGCCGTTAATCTTTTCTGTTTGAATCCATACAGGAATGGATGCCATCAGGCAGTGCAACCCGTGCCCGTCAGGTTGCCTGATAGAAAAAGCTAATATGGCTACCCCTGCATGCTGTCGCATGCTTTCACAGGAACATTCCCGCCACAAAAGCGACTTTTCGAGCGGTTGTTTTTACATACCTTCATTTTGAGCTATCAAAAGCAATGCTATGTATGCGACTGCATCGGTAATGTAAATCGGTAGATGCTAACAGATTTACAGCTTCTTGAAAATTCAATTGCATCTGTCGTCCATATTCTGTATAATGAGAGCGTGGCAGCTTTTAAAGGAGATGGTTCTGTCCGGCGCACTTGACGCTGTTGAAGGCGTAATGAAGTGAAACGTGGAAAAGTAGAAAATGATCAGAAAACAGATATAAAACAGCCTGTATCAGACAGGGTTTATATCGTGGTCATTGTATCAGCTACTTCCACAGAAATGTTTATAACAGCCTGTGGGATATCCACAGGCTTTTCGTAAGCTGCCATCAGGAAAAGAAAGGACAGAACAAATGAAAAAACTATTTACCATAGCAATGCAAAAACCGGCATTGTATGAAACAAGCAAGGACAATATCTGGAGTGATCCGCATACTGTAAAACGTATGCTGAAAGCACATCTGGATACTACCGAGGACTCCGCAACTCGTAGGATCGAAACCGTGGAAAAAGCCATCGACTGGATAAGCAGGCAGTTTCCAGCGGAAAGATATCCGACACTACTAGACCTTGGCTGCGGACCCGGTGTTTATACGGAGCGCTTCTGCAAAAAGGGATATGCAGTCACCGGTGTGGATTTTTCCGAGCATTCGATTACCTATGCAATGCATTCTGCCAGACAGCAGCAGCTTTCCATACACTATCTGTGTGCTGATTATACACAGCTGCACATGAACAGCAGATTTCACATCATCACCCTGATTTACTGTGATTTTGGTGTATTGTCTGCTGTGGACAGAAAGAAACTGCTGGCTTCCGTTTACAGCTGGTTACAGCCGGAGGGCGTCCTGCTTTTTGATGTATTTCTTCCTTCCCGCTACGACGGAGTACCTGAATCTAAAACATGGGAAATTACAGAGGATGGCTTCTGGGCGGATGAGCGATGCCTGACTCTGCATGATGTTTTTCGCTATGAGGAAGACAATACTGTTTTGAACCGATATATCGCGATAACAGAGGATGATATCCGTCAGTTTCATGTATGGGAGCATACCTTTACGAAAGCAGAGCTGCAGGAAGCACTGCAGGAGGCAGGCTTTACAAGCATAGCATTCTTCCGTGATATGAACGGAAATCCATGTGGTGATTATGATCAGACAATGTGTATCGCCGCCTGTAAAAGCAGAACTGACGCAACGGATATAGGCAGTGATGGCTGATTGCGGCAGATAATTTACGAAATCTCCATTCAGATATAGCTAGCAGGAAATGACACAAGGCTCTCTTTCATGGGAGCCTTTTTTTGAATAGAGATTTCCAGGGACTGTGCATTCATGTATTCATAAGTATCGCTTTATTCGCATAAGCAGCTGAGGAACAAAAAAAAGCCGCTCTTTGGATGTGAAGAGCAGCACCATCGGGAGTTTATAGAGAAGATTGATGGCATGGTTATTGTATCACCTTTTTTTGTATATGCAAACTTATTTGCTCACAGTAATATTGTGATACTCATATGATTGCTCGCTGTCATAGATTGAAAGTAAGCTGTGCAGCAGCGATATATTCACTATGTCCATGGTATAAAGGGAAGTGCTTTGATACGCAGTGGTATTTCCCTATGAAGGTTTGCTGGCTACCAGGTGCTGTAGCTATGAATAAGCAGTATGCCATATCCTTTTAGGATTTCAGGAGTTGTGTCGCAATATGCAAAAATCGATGTGCATGATCAATGATATTGCAGAGACGGCAACCTGAGAAATGGATGGATCAGATGCCGCGGTTCCTGTAATTTTTACGATTTTCTTATTGCCATAAATCTTTTTCTGTGATAATATAATAAAGCGTTAAAGCCTAGGGGTATAGTACAATGGTAGTATAACGGTCTCCAAAACCGCTGATGGGAGTTCGATCCTCTCTACCCCTGCCATATAGTCATTTAAGCCTTTAAATAAAGGCTTTTTTTATATTTAATTTATAAAATCACGAATTTATCACGAAATATTGATGTTGTTTTTTAGGGTAAAAGCGTTATAATTCAAGTAGAGGTGATGGCTCATGGCAATCGTATATGATGCTAAAACAAGGCTTTACCATATTAAAGGGAAATATAAGGATGAAAATGGTAAGTGGAAAGACTACGAACGTTTTACAGGCAAGAAAGGCTTTAAAGGAAAAAAGGAAGCTAAAAAGGCAGATGAAGAATTTAGAAAGAAGATGGATAAAAGTCTTCCTGATAAACTTAATTCTCAGCTCACTGTGACCGATTTATGGAATCTCTATGAGGATGACCATAGAAGCCTTTTAAAAGCCTCTACACTTCAAAATGACCAAGATAGCCTTAGGGTTGTGGAAAAAATCATACCAGGTTTTAAAGACTTCAAAATCAGCACTATAAAGGAAAAGACTATTAAATCAGTAATGAAGCATCTTGATCAAGAGCAATACAGCTTGAATTATATAAAGAAAATTTATACAACGTTGAATAAGCTATTTAATTATGCAGTCAAAAAAGAGCATCTTGAAGATTCCCCAATGAAACACATCAGCATGATCAAACGTCCTAATGAAGTGAAAGACGAAGAAATAAAATACTGGACACCTGAGCAATTTAAGAAGTTTATCACCAATATAGATGATAAGCAATACTACACACTTTTCAATTTTTTGTATTTCACTGGATGCCGTATAGGCGAAGCCCTCGCTCTCACATGGAAAGATATCGATTTTGATAGGAATACATACAGTATTACTAAAACTTGCGTACAGGAGTTAAAAGGTATTCCCTATCTTATTACTCCACCAAAAACAAAAAACAGTGTACGTAAGCCTAAAATGCCTAGATTATTAGTAAAAATCTTGAAAGACTGGTACTCTGTTCAATCTCAAATGTATAATTTCAAAAACGATTGTTTTATCTTTGGATTGGATAGACCAAAATCTGAATCCACTGTAAGGAAACGCTTTGAGCGATATAAAAATTATTTTGACGGATGGGTTCCTGCAGATAAAATTGGTACGGGCACGCCATGTATAAACAGCAGCATCACCATAATAGATGGGAAGATTTATAATAATGAGCATGGATATAGAACCATAAGAGAATGTAAAACCGAACTAACAATAGTAGCCTTATCTGAAAATGAAAATGATAAGTGTCATTACAAAGTTTCAATGTGCCTGCCGGATATCAATATGCATGACCTTCGTCACTCTCATGTGTCCCTTCTCATAAATGAAGGAGCAAATGTTCAAGCCATAGCTGATCGTATCGGAGATACTGTAAATCAGGTTTTAAAAACATATGCACATCTATTCGAGAAAACAGAGGATGAACTTATAGAAATCATAGATAATACATTCAAGTAAATCCATTATTACAGGGTTCAACACGATGTTAAGCCCTTTTTGCCATTCGCCAAACAGGGTGGATGGAGATATTTCCCTGATGCTTATCACGATGAAAAATAAAAGGGTGTTTTTATGGGTATCACAATAACTGCGTACGAATTTCGTCCGTAGTTGCTAACTTATAGGGAATTTACCCAGTTTAAGAATGCTGCCTTTGGTTCGGAAGGTTATTCCGAACCCCTATCTGTTTCCCAGCGGTAGTTAACGCACTAATACAGCCGATGAATTTCATCGTTTGTTAACACGAATTTCGTATCTTAAATTAGAAAACTTTTCAGATACACAGGGGTGTGAAAATTTTTACAACCCTTTACTGTAAACGAATCAACGTTTAGTCTCTATGAAGGACGAAGTAAAAATCATCCTCGCATGTAGGAGACGATACATAACTGACATAAAATCATTGAAACCGTTTTCTTAAGAAATCTTAAATATAGTTGATTTTTTATAGCATTTTGTTAAATTAGTTATATAAAGCAAAGGGGGTGGGAATATGACAAGGGCTTAAATTTATTATTGTTGTGTCATGAAAGGAGATTATATGGATATAAAAAGAAAACTGTTTATCACCTTGTGCCTGTCTATTGCAGGCCTTATCGTCGTGTACGTTCTTTACAACAATTCTTTTATTGATAATCGCATTGCATTATGTCTTAATATGCTCAATACGTTAGCATTATTCATTATCATGTTAAAATTAAAAAAAGAGGAAAAATAATCATGAAAAAAATTATACTGATATTATTAACCATTTTATCTATTTCTACGACTGGTATTACTTATACTAACATTCATGCAAAAGATGACAACACTTGTAACACAGATGATGCAGTAATAGTAAAACACTATGAAAACGAAGACGGCGAGGAAATAAAGCTGTATAATGATGGTGTTGAGGTAACATATCAAAAGGATGGTGTTATCGTTTTGAGAGATTATAAAAATCATTTCGATGCCAAACCTCCTGTGATTCAAACTCCTAGTACTAGAGTTGTTCCATATTTGTGGATCAAAATAGGCATGGCGGTATGGACTGGCATTAGTGCATGTAGCAATATTTATTATGTGACCGATGGACGTGTCGATGTCTGTCGAGTTGTAGCAAGAATGCTAGGAACCACAAGAAAGCCAAATGCCAAATACGAATTGACCGGAAAGTTCATTCCTGGACGTATACCTGGCTGTGAGCCTATACATTCAGGTCCATGTAATAGAGGTTACTGGGAATACCGGGTTGTAAAACTATAATGATATGACAGGCGATAATCAAATCGCCTTTTTTAAGTATAACATGCCCCTCACACTTGAAAAGACCACCCGTAGGTGGTCAATACCGCAAGTTAGATACTGCCTAGGTATCATCCTTAGTGTGTGGCGCGGTATAACGATATTATAGTATAGTTAACGATTTTTCGCAATAAAAAAAGGCTACTCTCTGGTGTGGAGAGTAGTTAAATCTGAAGGTATATAATATCTTAATTCTAATAAAAAATCAACAAAGATTATGTGATTTTGCAAAAATTTATTGATTTTTTTTGATTTTATCTTATAATATGTATGTGGATATAATCCATTTATGCTCATCTACCGTGATGTAGAAGGAGTTTCTGATTACGTCATTTAATTTATTAAATGGCGTTTTTTGTTTTTATATATCGCTATATTCTGCCTTATTATCTTCATATTTTTTAATATAATAGCTCTTTTTATTATAATCAACATAAAAACTTGAAATAATTAAATAATATTCTGTACGTTTCTCTATAACTAATAGAAAATTCTCATTCTCTAAATAAAAATGAATACGATCACTACCTTTATATTTTTCTATCCAAATCAAAATACCAGCACAACTCTCAATATTCACACCACAACACTCGCATCTACCAACATTTTCAATCATTTTCCTTATCCATCTAATTCTTTCGCACCTTTTAAAGTCAGGTTGCCTAAAAGTATTTTTGTCATATTTTCTATGCGTTAAGTGATAGAAACTTTCCTCTCTTTCTTTATACATCGGATGATGCCTAAGTTTAACTGGTTTACCTTTAAGTTGTAATTCGCCATTATTTAGTAAATCCTCCTTATAAATATTATATATCTTTTCAAGATACATTTTATATTGTCCGCCTTCATAAGGCTCTAGTAAATCTGAATAGCATTTAGTCATAAAAATCAGCACTCCAGATAAGATAATTAAATTTAAAGTCCGTATAATAGCTACTTTTCGTTAAAGAATATCCGCTTTTCCCTTTTATTAATTCTATTATTTTTAGTTTGCTTTCGCTATACTTATGCCCCTCTATAAAATTTCTATTTACATACCCAATAGCACCGATTATTATATCGGTTAATTGCATTATTTCTACTTCATTAGAGCGTATTGGTTGTACTTTTGATATCATTTTATGCTGAAAATCACAAAATGTGTTACAGCAAACATCATGTAGTTTGTTTGCTTTTTTATTTGAAAATACATCTTTAATATCTATATAAATATTGTACGTACTCCCTTTCAAAAAAATATTCTTCAACATAGTATAATAAATTTTATAATACCAATCATCATGGGTTTGTGAATATTTTTTATGATTCAGATTAGTTTTATCTGCTATCACTGCTCTAAAATGTAAATCATTATTGCTGAAAAAATATTCAATCAATGCACGATAAACGTTAAAATTACTATTGGATATTTTCACCCATTTAAGTTCACCGTTTTTAGGTAGCCCATATCGCTCTTTTATGCTATAGATATCTTTATTAATTTTTTTTACCATCTTTTTAGGGCAATAAACAGCTCCAATAACCATAACATTACTGTTGTCATGTTCTAAATGACAGCTTTCATCACAATAAACATTATATTCAACCATTTCTTCTCCTCCTTACCTTTTACTGCAAAACAAAATTATTTATTTTGCTTGAAATTATAGAATAATTATACATCACTGTTTATTATAATTCATTTTTTATTATTTGGCATTGTAAATGTAATTTTTTATTTTCATTAAAATGAAAATAATCATCAAAAAAAGTCCCTACCTCTCAGTCAAGAGAAGTAGGGTTATTTCATATATTAGACTTCACGCAGTGGACCAGCATACAACCAGATTTTACGACCTCCGACATTTGCCTGCACTGAATTTGTAGGTTTATCCACCGCAAGCACCTTAAATTTCTTGTCACATTTCCAGTAATCACCTACGCTGAAAACTTGTGACTTTGTTTTCTTACCGCTCTTATCGCACTTGGTAAGTGGTCCCGCCTGAATGGAGTTACCGCCGTTCCCGGTCATCTCCTCGCACCAGATGCTATCCATGTTGGCCAATACCTGGTCTACGCTATGCACTCCTGGAATGACGAAGTATTCTCCTTTATGCAAAATCTGATCAGGCTGTCCCGGTTTTGCAGGCTTGGAAGGTTTCTTATGTTCTGCAGGTTTGTTCCCTGGCTTCTGCTCTGTGCTGTTTGCTTTCAGCTGGAAGCCTTCTGCAATGCCGTCTACAATGCCCTGTGCCACGGATTCCTTGTTTGCCTGGTATTCGGCCATATCAGCCTTGTTGTCGATAAAGCAGGTCTCTAACAAGGCGGAGCTGATGCCTAAACACTTGCATGTATAGATCACCAGCCAGTTTGTCACCTTGACACCGGAGCCACCACGCTTCACGAAGTGCTTTCCCAACTTGTTCATGATTGCCTGTTCTACATCGGTATACTGCTCACTGTCTGTTACAAATATTTCTGTTCCGTGTCCGGATCCATTGAATGCGTTAAAATGTACTTCCAGCACATAATCATACTTTCCGATTTTGAATGTACCGTTCTGCACATCATAGAATGCGCTGCGGTTTTCGTTGTACACATCCACAGTTGCATATTTTCTCAGTTTCGGTGCGATCAGGTTGACCAGCTCTCTGGTAAGATTAGCTTCTTTGTATCCACAGCCGGAAGCTCCTGGATCACCTGCACCGTGTCCTGCAATAAGTAAAATTTTCATAACTAATTTTCCTCCTGTACCTGTTTAGGTAATTTGTGTACTGTTCGTAGCATGACCTCGACTGTCCCATTTCCGCCGAGCGCTTTGTATGGTTTGTTTAAATATTCTAATTCTTCAAGATCATCGGCATTGATACGGTTATTTCGGATATGATATTCACATTTCTGGATGATGCGGTCATGCAACAATGCCTTGATGCCGTTTCGTAGAGCCATGATTTGGATGATTAGATAACTTGATAGAGACACCAAAAAGCAAAGAATCACCCAATAGTCTTTTGTAAATTGTAACAACTCCATGTACTACTCCTTTGTATCCACCGCAGCTGCAACCTCAGAGGGCTTACCGTTTAAAATATTGATAAACGTACTGTATGCATCCTTGATATAGCGCCATGCTGCTACGCCGATTGTGGCGGCAATCATAGCCACAGTAATGAGGTCATGCACCTGCTCATTGATATCCGGCACATACTGTGTAAGCAGCGTTGTGGCTGCATCTACGGCGGTAACCATCAGCATAGTACCAATGACCAGCACCAAGGCTTTTTTAACTCCCTGCCACAGCCGTTTAGCGTCAAAGTGCTCTCCTGTGATGTTAATGTTGTGGTAAAGGCTCAGCACCACGTTAGATGCAAAAGCCAGTAGTAAAATAGCGTAGCAGACCAGCACCATGCTGAGGTCTGCCAGTAAAACAGTGTAAAGCATATCCATGTTCCTTCTCCTTTCGCCTGTTAAGGCATATTTAAAGAGAGCCTATGAGCGGCTCTCTAATTGCTGTATTCTATATTGTAATTGCGATATCTCGAAGTCTCGTTTTTGCAGCTCCTGCTGTAGCTCTTGTGCATCCTGCTGTCGGCTGGCCTTTATGCTCAGCAGCTCATCGTCAATGGCGTCTACTCGCTTTATGGTCTTTTGTACCATGTGCATGTTCAGGGATGTCAACTGTTCGTAGGAAATGGAATAGGAATCTTCACGTATATCATGCTCATATAAAGCAAATTCATTTTCACTGATTCCATTTTTATCCATTGCCTCTTTTACCCATTGTGCAATTAGTCCACACTGAGTCTTACCAGGTGTACTGATAAGCTCATACGTTACAGGTTTTAAATCCATATACATGCTTTCATATCGTACATCATATTTTTTCACATTCGTTTTAAGCCGTATATCAGACGATGTACTGCACGTATTGGCGGCATATAATCGGTACCATCTATATGATGCCCCACTGCCACCTAATGCTGTTCCAGCTTGCAGTGGCCTGAAAAACCCAGAGCTCCAGTTTGCGTCATAGTATTTACCATAATGCTCTAGGCGCCCGTTGCCATAGCTGGAAAAAATAATACTTGCAGCCGCTGAAATACCTGCTTCACCCGTATTACCGTACGCATAAACACTTGTGCTCCCTGACATCAAAGCACAACGATAATTTGAGTTTACTGTGATATAGTTATAGCTATTGGTATATAGGTTACGAATGTAGTTTGATGAATTGAAATAGATATACTTTGTGGTATTTACGTTCTGGTTCAAGTAAATGTTATTGCCGACAGTCAAGTTAGTTGAGACGCTAATCGTCGTATTAGACGTAAGGCTACCAGCCGTTACCGTGCCCAGATTTGCGGTTAGAACGCTCAGTGATGTTACGCTGATTTTATCTGCTGTTATAGTCTTAGAGGCTATCTTTGCACCTGTGATAGTGTTAGCTGCAATCTGAGTGGCTGTAATAGTGCCTGATGCGATTTTTGCAGCTGTAATAGTTCTGGTTTTGATATTTCCGCCATCTATACTCGTTTGTCCGCTTGTAGACAAATTTGTCATCGTAACATATCCTGTAAGCTCCAGCTTGCTTGCCTGTATCTTTATCGCCTCCGCAGATTGGTTGATTGTAGATATAATAGCACCCTTATCGGTCTTGTTTGCAACCGTTGTGGTCAACCCATTTACTGTGGCAGTTATCTCTGTCACCTTACTGCTGGCATTGTTTGCTGTTGTCTCAATTGATGATATCCTGCCGCTAAAGCCATTGACTGTCTGCTCCAGCGTTGAGGTTTTGTCGGATACAGTCTTGATAGATGCATCTACATCCTCGGGAGCCGGCACCCATGTAGGAGCCTTGTCACCCTCGACCAAGATAAGACTGTGGTAACTTATAATATCGCCGACCATCCAAGGATTATCAGCATTAGCCGTATAAAATATGAATTGATAATGTGTGTTATTATTAGCTGTAAAAGTATGTGTAAACTTATTCCATTCAGTTGTAATATCACAATAGAGTATCCCGTTCTGTTCATTACCAAGACCAATACGTACCTGTTTTGAAGCTTTTACAAACACCATCCATGTATATCTTTTTCCTGTTTCTAATCTACGTGAACCGCCATGATAAACACCACCAGTTCCCCCTAAAACACAGGTCGCTTGCATAGCTTTACCACTAATCGCTGTTGGCTCCTCAATAATTTGCACAGACCATTTGCTAGTCATGGCGTTAATAGTGGGCTTATCCGGTCTAGTATTTGTGATAAGATTCCGTCCGCCTATCTCCATGTTATTGAGATTATCTATGCTAGTAGAGTGACTAGACACCGTACTGTTAATGCCTGATACAGTCTGTGTGAGGCTGCTGTAATTGGTCTGTAAGGTTGACACATCGCCCTTAGCTTGCGACACATCGGTAATCAATGATGAGATTTTGCCTTGCTCCACGGATAATGCTGTACTTAATGTACTTAAATCACCGGTGATAGTGTTATACACCACAGAAAGAGACTGATTAGCTCCATCCACTAAAATATGGCTAGACTTTATCACCTCTGTACCGTCGTTAATCTCTTTTACCAGCGATGTGATGTTGATTTTTTTGCCCTCAATTCCGGCATTATCAGACACCATATCATTAACAATAATCTTATCCTTTATGGCCGCAGCTTTAGCACCTCGACTGTCCCACATAAGATTACCTTGTGCATCCCATTGCGATAAAGCATAGTCACCTGTGCCATCCTTGCCTATCTGTACACGGGTGCGGGTTGCATCTTTGACTTGCAATGTCTCACCAAAGATATCCAATCGTCCAGACTGTGACTTAAAGTGTATGCTGCTCGCATCAATCGTACCTGCTGTGACCTTATCAGCCGATAGGCTGTCAATCATGGCCGATTTTATCAGCGCATTGGATATTGTGGTGTTATCAGCATTTAAGACTATGGTCTGCGTACTGCCTGCTGTCACACTGCCTGCGAGCAGGGTGTTGACACGCTCCAAGTCTACGTCCAGTACGTGCACCTCGGCTTTGGTGGCATATAGGTCCTGTACGTACTCTTTCGATACGTAGGATGTCTCAATTTTCGCTACCTTTGTGGCAAGCTCTGTGACGTCTAGATTTTCGATTTCTGCATCCAGCGCAGAGAGCTTTTTGTTGACCTCCAAGTAATTGGTGTTGATAGTCTCAAACTCGCCCTCAAAGGCTGTGATTTTGTCTGTGATGACTTGCTTTGTGCTTACGAGGTCAGAGTAAGTCCTGTCCACTTTTGTTTGTAGAGGACCTTTATAGCCTGTGTCTTGCTCCTGCTGGGTTTTACCTTTAGATTCTATTGTGCCGTAAAATCCACCGTCACAATTAAACTCATAGTCCATGAGAGGGATAACATAAGCATTACCTGCATTATCCATTACACGCACGAGGTCTCCGGCCTCAACGTCAGGTTGAGCCATGCGCCAGTTAAGCTTAGCAGCTCTGTACGTAAAGCCCTTAATCCGGTTGTATAAGACAGTGATGCGCTCCTGAGTCATCCCGGGGCAACTAAAATAGATACCAACGCCGGTTCCCGCAGACACAGAGTGCTCCTCGTCGATTGCACAATCCAACCGGTTCATAAAGGTGTCTTCCTCATCCATTTCCAGCGGATCAGCAAATCGGCTCGGGGATATAGTAAGACCTGCGTCGGTATACCATACCAGCCTGAGCTTACCGTCTTTATCCATGATAGCATTTTTGCCACAGTACGAAGCAAGCACACTTACAGCCTCAATGATGGTTAGCCCCTGCAGGGTATCAACATTGTAAGCGACATCATCAGCTCCGCCTGCGTACTCAATACCTATCTTTTTACATTGCTCCTGCAGGATGACCACAATTTTTTGATTGCCGGATAACGCAGTAAAAAATCCTTTATAGCAAAGGGCGAAGTTATCATATGCGGTAAGCTTTATAAACTCACCAGATCGTACCGGCTTTTCAAGGTTATAGACACCTTTTTTTATCCACTCCACCGTACCATCGTCCAGCTCTAAACCAATATACGGTATTGCTTGACGTCCTTTAAGGATAGTGTTTTTAGGCACGTCTGTGAGGATAAACTCAATATAAGATGACACAGCATCCCCAAACGTGATTTGTTCGGATGAGTTTGTGCCGCCTTTAAGCTTAAAGCTCTTTATGCCAGTATACGCAGTACCTGCAATGTCGATTTTCAGCCGGAAGTGGCGGCCAGATTTGGATATCGCTGTTTTATACTTATCGGATGTGGTTATCATTGTACCACCTCCTTGTGCTAATCTTCGATTTTAAGCATAAATTCCACTGATTCAAGCTCATTAGCTGTCAGCTCCACGCGATCCAATTCGTCGAGGGTAAGCTGGCGCACGTCAATTTCTTCCTCTAATTCCAAGAGCTCCTTATATTCATCAAAATACTTCTTGCGAGCTGTTAAGTCATCATCTGGTATAGAGTAATTGCCGTTTTTCTCGACACCATATTTTTTGATTAAATCCGTGCGCTGCTCCTCTAAAAATACAGCCTGCTTTTTCACGGATTCCAGCGTCTTTTTGATATGGTATGACTGCTTTACAGGCAAAGCGGTATTGAGCATCTTGCCAAGTGCTGGCTGTGCGTCTACGATCTGTTTATTTTTAAGCTGCATCCTTATTACATCCTGCCAGTTCCGCGATGATTGCATCCTGCTCCGTATAAATCTCATCCTCTGCTTCGGCTTCTGCAGCTCTTATCTCTGTGCGATTAGCTTTATAGAGAGTCTGATTGCTGATGTAATGCGTCAGATTTGCATTTTCCGGGTTGCTGGTATTGATTACAGCCTTTACCTGCTCGACCTGTACGTTGTCTACCTCAATATTTTTTGTTATCTCAATGTTTTTGTTTGATTTTGTAATTACTGCCATAATATCCTCCTTATTGCTGTATTATTTTTACAGTCGCTTTTTTGTACCAATAGATGCCATCACCTAAGAGCCCTATGTGCTCCTCGTTGATTGTGCCCCGGTATGATGTTATCGAGAGGCTCGCACCTCCACCACCGTTAAAAACAAAAGGGAAGAACCCTGCAATCAGATTTTTTCTGATTTTAGCCATTTCAGACTCTTGGAGCACTCCCCATTCAATCGTTACCGTTTTTTTCTCGGCCACGACGTCACCAGCCATAGCGCCGCTTGACGTACGTCCGGTGTTACTCGACCATATGATCTCGTTGTCAATTTTTATTACGGTAGGCGCAGGTAGCGCCACACCGTTTGCCGTGAGTATTGCCATACCCGCACCTCCTACATATCTATAGGACACTTACCATTTTTGCGAGTATCCTTGTTTACATTATCAACGACTTTTTTCGTTACTTTTTGATCGTCAATATAAACATCAGTATCTTTATTCCTGATTTCTTCCTTAACCTCATCAAATTTCTGCTTCAAACCTCTCACTTCTTCAATGAGGTCCTTCATGGTTGTTTTATCTGTATCACTTTGAGACTCCTTCCATTCATGCTGCACATTCAAGCTACGCTCGCCTGCAAACGCGATCGTCGGCTCCTGTAGTGCTGCCTGCATAGCTCCTGACATGGATTGAGATAAGCTCTTGACCTGTCCTATAAACCTTGGTGTGCTTGCTGCCAGAGTCTTACCGAGCCCCTCCATCATATGTGGCATCCATTGCTCATACTCTCGCAGAGGTCCAGTATCTGGTCGTGTAAAGTGTAGCCATGATGCTACAAGATTAGCAGCATTTTTAACTTGACCGGCCACTTTCCACATATTCTCTGATATTCCGTTTGCAAACCCCGAAATCATGTCGCCGCCCCAAACCTTAGAGCTGCCACCAAGACCGCTCAGCCACGATGTAGCCTTGCCGACACATGACTGCACAGTGGATTTGACATTCACTGCCCCAGAACCTTTTTTGAATTTGTCCATCATGTTTTTGGCCTTGTCATACATTTCGTTATACATGGTTTTGGCAATCCATTTTGTTGTATCACTCAGATTGCTAGTAACGGATGATTTCATCCCTTTACTGTTCGTATCAACAGTATTTTTGGAATCCTTAAATGTGCGTGAAATATCATTTTTGATAGAGCCGCACTTGTCAGACATAAAGGTGACCAGAGGTCCCCATGCATTTTTGGTATCGTTACTCATTCCGCGATTTGCGCCAATAAGAGAGTCTCTTGCGGAGTTAAAATTATGTTCTATAGCTTTTCCGGCTTTTTCTGAATTGACACTTACATCATTTCTTACGGTGTCGATGGAGTCTGCCACTACGCCCTTTATACTCCCCCAAGCGCTTTCCGTGTTCTTGTCAGATCCGTTCCACACTTCGCTGATTTTATCTCCAATTTTTCCAAAGATATCGCTTGCTCCTTTTTTAAGGTCTGACCATGTATCACTTAAGTTTTTTGATATTTTGCCCCACTTTTCGGACGTCCATTTTTTTACGTCATCCCATTTCTCGCCAACCCATTTTGCTACATTTTTCGCCGCTTTCTTGATATCGTCCCAATGTGTTACAATCAATGCAACACCAGCCGCTACTCCTCCAATTAGCAAACCTGTCGGCGAGAAAACTACCGAGCCAATGCTAGATAGTATAGGCCCTGCCTTGGCAACAATTCCTGTTACTCCTGAAACAATTTTCCCTAAACCGCCTGACCCTAATAATGTTTGTACTCCACTTGCTACTTTTGGCAATACATCTTTTAAGATACCGGTTCCTAGAGATGCTAAAGATTTCAAACCACCTGATACAAAATTCAAAGCTGCACCTTTTAGATCAATCATTGAAAACACTGATTTCAAGCCCTTAATTCCTGCTAATAACGCTAAAAATACAGTTCCTGAGCCAGAATTGAAAAGACTTGTAATAACTCCACTAAATGCTTCCCATATAGCGCTTCCAACTTTAGAAATAATACCCCACCAATCAATATTCGAAAGGAATGTTCCAATACTTTTTCCGATTTGCCCCCAGTCGATCCCCTGTAGCGCTGTAAGTAGCGTATCAAGGATACCCAACGCTGCATCACTGAGTGTCATTCCAAAATCAGCCCAATTTATATTACTAAAGAAGGCATTTATACTCTTGGCTATGGTATCGCCCAGCTTCGTCCAATTGATATTTTCAACAAACGTGTGTACCGAGCTAATCGCTCCACTCAAACCTTTCCCAAGAGATTCCGTAAATTTTGGTAAATCAACACTGTACACAAGACCCATTACTCCATCAGCCAGAGCCTTACCGATAGCAGGCCAGTCCGCAGTTGTCACAAATCCATATAGAGCATCAATATGCGCTTGCAAAAATGACCCAATCGTATGCCCAAGCTTATCCCAGTCAACGCTGTACACAAGACCGTTAAGCCCCTGAGCTAATGCTTTACCTATCCGCTCCCAGTTAATACCAGTAAACAACAAATATAACGTATTTACGATAGTGTTGATTCCGGTGCCAAACATCCGCCCGATATTTTCCCAATTTATCGTATCAATCAAACTGTTAAAGAGCTCACAAAATCCATCGCAAAACTCTGTGATGGATTTGCCTAAGTTATCCCACGATATCCACTTTGTAAATGATGCTACAGCCTTATTGACCTGCTGACCTATGAGCTTACCGATACCGTCATAGTCACCCTTAGCCCACAGGTCTTTGAGCTGCTTTACCCATTTTTTGATAGGTCCGTCATCGACATCAGTCGGTGTGTAGACCGGCATATCGCTCCCGCCGCCACCTCCGCCGCCAGAGCCGGCAGAATTATCCGCATCATCCAGCTTGTTGATCTCATCAAATCCCATGAGTGACCTACGAGCTTTTTCCGACGCCTTGGCCGCTTTGTCAGCAGATGAGCCATATGCACCCATCGCATCCTTTGCTGCATAGATACCGGATGTAGCCTGCTTTGTAGACGCCATTGACTTACCAAATAGCGCAGACATAAAAGCTGCTATATATCCGGTCACTGTGGCCAATGCAGACATTAGCGCATTTAGAGCCGGCATGATTGCCTGAAAGATAGGTGTAAACGCTGTTGCCAGATTAGAGCGTATCTGGTTTAGACTGTTTGCAAAAGCGGTATTTGTCATAAGGGTAGCCCCGATATTTTGTGCTAAAGCCATGATGCCACGGGAAACCAAAGGGAAGATCAGCGAGAAAATCGTAAACGACTTAATCAGCTGACCTACGCCCATATGAGCGCGCCCCATACCGTTAGAGGCCTTTTTACCGGCTGACCCTATACCAAGTAATCGGCTTGCAAAAGACGCCGCATGCTGTCCTGCTGATTTTAGCCCATTACTAAACTTGTGCAATGCTGATGAGGCTAAGCGCTTTGTAAATTGCGCGATAGCACTGCCTGCTCCCCTTGCAGCACTTCTGACTAATTGTAGTCCTTTCCGCATACCGTTCAGTGCAGCAGATGCAATCTTGCCCTTTAGCCCGCCCATACTGCTAGCCAATTTACTGATGGATGCCGATGTTTGTCCAGTTGTCCCGGACGTTGCCCCCATCTGTCTATCCATAGCGCTAAGAGTGATGTTTGTTCGAGCTGCAGCATCCTGTAACTTAGCGATTTGTGCATCAAGCCCCATCACCTGCTTATCAAGAGCACTCTCAGCTTGTGCACTCATGTTAGGCTTATAAGATTCTAATAGTGTTTTTCGCTGTGCTTGTTTCGCAAGGATCTGATTGTCGTACATATCCATCATGTTTTCAAGCTCAGCATATTTCTGGCGGAACATTTCTGTGTCAAATTGCGGGTCAAACTTGACTTTAGGCTTGCGTATACTGATTCCCGGAGGCCCCCTCACACTAGGACCCTGTGAGGCTGTTGTGTTTGGTTCTGTGTCGCTTTGAGCCTTCTGATAAGGCATCTGCACACCAGACATTTGCTTGACCATACCCGCCATCTGCTCAACAAAGGCTTGCATTTCAAGCTTTGTGCGATTGAGTGTAGCCTTTATGGATTCATTCATTTTGTCAAGACTCGCTACGAGGCTCAGCCTAAGGTTTTTAAACATATCCCCACTCATTGCGTCTACTTGCTTACGTATCCGGTCAGCTATCTTACTCGACTCCGCCTGTATGTCCTTGTCGAGGTCTGATTTTATCTCCAGATCCATTTGTATAGACCCTGCACTTGTTGCTCCCACATCATCACCTGCCTTTCTAAAATAAAAAAAGAAGCTATTTACTCATGTCCATGAACATCGCATAGACTTCTTTCATAACTTCCTCTTTATTCATGCTCTCGATCATTCTCTGGGTTTGCTTATCTCTCCATTCATCTCGAATACGATGCTGCTCCTCGCTAAAGTGCTCCAGCGTGTCAGCGTCATCCTCTGCTCTAATGGATATAACATTGCCCAAAGGTGTGTCTGGCATGATACCCGCTAAAAGCGTGGTAAACTCAATCCAGTCCATCTTATCGTCATACAGGTCCTTTGTGGGGTACTGCATAGCAAAAGACGACTCTACCAGCTCCCAGTCTTCAAAGATATCATACCAGCGGTCTACTTTTTTTCTTCCGGCGTTTCCCCATCATCAAAATCTACTTCTGTATCTCCGATAGCCGCCATGATAACAGCCATGATATCGTTTGTAGCTGCCATCGTCATATTGCTCTCATTGATATAATCAAGAGCCTCTTTGCCGAGAGCAATCTGTATGATCTTATCAATCATTTTAATGTCAGATTCAGGGTCGTCTTCCGTCTTTTTCTGCGCTTTCTTGACCTCGGACATAATCAGCAGCACATTAGTTTTAGACGTATTGATAGGATACTTGTGCTCTGCGTCGATTTCAACTACAGGTCTTTCGTTGCGGTTTCTCAGGCGGTCTATGACATCGTATCTACGTCCCATCTTAAGCGCCCCCTTCTGGTGTTGCTGGTGCAGGTACAAAGGTAGGCTTTCCGTCGAATATGATATCAAGCTCCAACGCGGCAACATTTGTGCTATCGCCGCCTGGTGCAGCTTTAACATCCAGCACACAATTACCAGTGATGCTAGAGCCATCCGGGAATTCAATAGAATACTTAGTGCTACAATCAAGACCATCCTTCCACAGTACAGTATAAACATAATCGTTCCCCTTATCTCCTACGCTTCTTTTGCCTTTCAGGGATACAGTAACTGCTTTAGCAGTTGCCAGGGCTCTACCCCATCCTCCTTGGTCCATCGGGCTCCATTTTTCTACATTACTTTCAACGGATAGGGAGAATGACTCCATATCCTTAATGGATGCCATATCATCTTCTGAGCTTGCAAGTCCCTTCGTCCCAATACTAAAAACAATGTCAAATACCGGATATACACCGGTCGTTACTTTTGCCATAAATTACTCCTTTCGCTCGTATGTGAGCCATGTTTCAATTACATATTCGTATATCCCATTCGTGTCTGTTCCGACACCTATGGGTTCGTCGCTTCTCATATCACATTTAACAATTCGATACCCACCAATGACCGGTTGCTGCCCATAAAAAAGAGCATGTATGCTTTGTGCAACACGCTCAGTTTCATCCGGGTTTTTATTCCAATGCACTACGATAGATATGCCTTTTACAGCTGTAGTAGTGTTTTGTAGGCCGCCTACAGCTAACACGCTGCGATTGCTTGTTAGATTGCGTACACAGACCGTTTTATCCTTAGATATGTCATAAGTACCTATCTTCCAGGCATCTGCTGAGATCTGTGTTTTGAGCCAGTCCTTGACGTCTTTTAAAGTCATCATGTGATAAGCCCTCCACTTTCTTGCTTTAAAAACCTAACAAACGTTTCTTGCACCCACTGTAATCCATCACCATCCAAATAATATTCCATCCAATGGTCCTGCGCATCGTGATTTTTTGTCCGCTGAAAAGTAACAGGCTGATGCTCTTTGCCGTTTTTATCAACAAACGGTAGATTATAATACAACCTGCGTGCATAAGGTGTATCAAAGATAATTGCCGCAACCAGTTTTGCACTTATTTGTCCTTTATCAGCAAACCCGCTCCGCTCCAAGTCTCCAATATCTTTTGGTACAACAGCGCGACTTTTGATATCAGAGAGCATAGCCTCTGCGGTCAGCTCTAAAGCGCGTTCTTTGGCCTTATTCAGCTGTGCCATCGCCTCCCGATTGATTTTAGCTTTTACGCTTTTAACCCTCATAACAAATCAACCTCCGTGCTGTAGATAACACCCAGTAGCTTTGGCTTGCGGACAGCATATATCTGCTTGCGCTCCGCACCAATCTGTACAAAGCCCTGGAAAGCTGTCTTGCCCTCCAAGGCTTGTACATCGCCATGTATGATAAGCATACCGCTGAGGGATATCTGCTTGCTGTCTTTGCCGTATACAATCTTTGACTTTTCGTCGTAGATCGCCAATCCATCATAGATAACAGTCTTGATAGGCCCCTGGTCCTCTGTGTCCTGCTCCTGATAAACAACAACATGAGTAGTTGCCTCGTGGTCAGGAAACGGGAAAGGGCTCGCAATTACAACACCAGGCATCTGAGTCCTGTATCCTCTAATAGATTGATTATCTCTTGTGTAGTGCTGATACCGCCGTAGGTTACGTTGGCCATCTCGACTTTTGTGCTGCCTGCGCTATAGCCTTTTAGTGGGCTATTGATATATGGACCATACTGCTTGATATAATCAGCCTGCAAGCATACAGCACGTTTTATGAGTTCTTGCTGATAAGGTGATAGATTATCATACCCTTTTCCTTTGATGCGACCAAAACAAAGGTGGTCGATGCTGTACTCCGCATCTTTTAAGGCCTTGGGTAGCTCGTCTTGTGATATGAGGGTACCGCTGTAATTAGCGGTGTAGTATTCAGGTGTTGCATACATGCTATTCACCTGCTTTCTTTTGTTCCTTTTCATACTCCTTGATTCTTTTCTTTAACTGTTGATTTTCTTTTTCCAAAGCAGCATATTCACTGTATGCGATTTTCTTCTTTGGAGAGTATTCCAGCAGTTTTCCATCCTCCCCATAGATATCGTATCCTTCTTCAAGGTATGCATGCTTCTGCTCTTCGGCAATGGTGTACTCTTTATTGTCTTTTAATGCTTTCATGCTTATCCCTCCGCTTCTGCATTGATGATACATCCCTGTTTCAGCAGATCATCCAGCAATGCGAATGTTCCGTTGAAACGTCTGTTCTGATAAAGGTATTTGTCCGCAGTGCGGCTGTCATGACCTGGTGTAAATGCCTTGATATAAGAGTATTTGACGCGGGATACCTGTGCCTCAGGGTCAATCATGATGTAATTGATTTGTTTTCCTGCACTTGCTACCTGGAAGCCTTCTGTGAAGTCAAAAGCAGTCTTTAAGCGGCTTGCCGGCGCAGTCTTAATAGTGCTGATATCATCCAATGAGCGTACACGACGATCAATATTCTTCGCGCCACCAGATACCTCCAAGGTACGCTGGATGCCTTCTGCGTTTTTCAGTTTAGTTTTAAATGCAGGTGTACAGTACATGATAACACGTTCTAAAGGTACTCCTGCTTCTTCCATTGCCTCGATATTTGCGTCAAAATCAGAAAGGATATTTGCGGTTGTGATCGCTGTATTACTGATTTTTGCACCAACACGTTTTGCCTCTGTGTAGAGCTTAGAGAAGGTGTAACAATCTAATTCAGGAATAGCCTGCGTCTTCTCAAAACGTGATTGAATGTTTGCTAAGGAAACAATCTGATTCGTTTCGTCAACATCCATAGGGTCAATCGCGAATTCGATATCGCGATCATGGTCCAATGTCTTTGTTTCAAAGTCGTTACCATAAGAACCTGTGTTAAATGATAACGTCTTACGATTGTGATCTCTATAACCGGATACTGTGATTTTTGGTAATCGGATATCTTTTGTATTGATAATCTGAATGTCCTGATTTGTATTATACAACTCATTAGACATTAGCAAGTGCCCGTACATTTCAATGATACGTGGCCAAAATTGCGTTACATAATTTAATTCTGCCATTTATATAGCCCTCCTATTTTTTCTTTACTCCGAAAATATTGTCAAGTTGATCATCGACACCATTTCCGCCTGCAGTGCCTTGATTCCCTCCGCCAATCTGCTGGAATCCTCCTGCTTGTGTTGTGGACTTGAAATCAGGGAATGCCTTTAAAACTGTTTCAATGGCCGTTTTGATGTTGTCATCGTTCAGCGTACCATCTTCTTTTGTTGCGTTTGCACGGTCTACAAGCTTACTTAAAAATGGTACTTTTTCAGCCTGCACTCCTAGCGTCCCTGCTAATTCTGCGACTTTCGCATCAATCTGTGAGTTCAGGATTTGTGCTTTCAGTTGTGCATTTTCCTGCTGCATAGTCTGGATACGTTGTGCTTCTTCCTGCTGTTTAGTTGCCTGCGCCTGCTTATATTGATTCATTGCTTCACTGGCCTGTTCTGGTGTCAATCCCTGCTGTTTAAAATATCCTTGTAGCACCTTGTCTTCTGTTCCAGCTGAACGTTTTGAAACAACTTCCGCGAGCTTGTCGTAATCAATCTGTTGAGTAGCGGTTCCTTGTGCTCCTGCTTGTGCACCAGCATTGCCACCTTCTCCGTTGCTTCCATTTTCTGCAAAAAGCTGAATATTCAACGGATATCTTAGGTAATTTCTCATTTTTAATTTCCTCCTGTTTATTCGGGTGTGCTCCCCTATCCTTTCGGACATGCACCTTTTAAAGCCTTGTCATGGTTGGGCATAAAAAAGCGAACTATTTACGTCCGCCTTTACCTTTCTTTTTACAAGACATGTTAATCACCTCCTTAACTCTATACCGTCCTTTACTTCAAATGCTTACCAAAATACGGTAGTTTGCGCTTGGGTGGGTCTTTCACGTGCCTTACCTCTCTTTCCGTTCTTCCGCAAAAAATGCAGGTACGCTTTATTTTCAACGTCCTGTACATCAATCTTTTATCACAATACTGGTCTTCTACTATCTCACAATAGCTATATCTGCACATGACTTTTACCAGCTTCTTTTATTTTCTTGTGATAGTGTGCTTGCATGCGGTATAAATCATCACTTTCATCATCATGTGTTTTATAATACTCATCGATCTTATAATCAAGTTCCTGCATGATCTTTTGTTGCTTCTTATTTGCCTTTTCCACGATTTCCCTCCACTAAAAAAGCACCCAATTTATGAGTGCTTAACAACTACTTTATTTTCCATCCGTCAACTGGATTGTAAGTTCTGTCACTTAAATCCACTCTAAAGGAGCGTCTTTTTATATCTTCACAGTCTTTTTGATATTGCTCAAACAGTTTTTGCTGCTCTGGTGTAGCTAATTCAGAAATCCTTTCTCCAAGAATATATCCTTCTTCATCATAAACATCTTCGATAAGATCAAGAATTTCTAAAGGTGGCGCAAATAACATGTCACTTCATCCTCTCTTTCAACAATTCCATAAAAATATATTTTGCATTGGTATCGGAATAATCGGAAAATGCTTCTGCGAAAAATTCACCGTCCCTCGTCATTGATTTTTGTACCGCATATTCACTAAAATACCCAGACACATTATCATTTGAATCTTCTACACCAAGCCTTTTCAATGTTTCGCTTCTTAATTCTGTTGCTAACTGATTTTCCTCAAGATCATTTATAAGTTTCTGCAAAGATACATCCCCGTACGGTTTACCATACTCGAGCTCATTTTTACGTACATAGTAGTCATAATTTAATATATGTCCCATCTCATGTCGTATGATTCCTTCAATACCTGGTTTTTTTGTCCATTTATGCTGCTCATACAGCCTTTTTGTTAAACTGGACGCATTTTCTAGCGTAAGATTTTTATTTATGCCCAATGACACTTTAAGACCTTTATTTTGTATATCAAGCTCAGCTTCTGCAGTGCCTTTATCAATTAGCCTGACTTCGCTAACAATCCCTTTTAAATGCGGGTATTCTTTATAAATTTTTGTAAGTGCTTTATCCACCTCCAGTATAGTACGTTCGTCCAATCCATGCAATGCCTTCTCATCAAAATTATTCAATGCAGACGATAATTTCGTATCAATCCTATGCACTTTCTCCTTGCGTTGGTTGCGCTTAAATTCAGGATGCTCCTCCAAAAAGTCTCTAAGGTTCTTCTGAGCCTGTCTCAGATTAGCTCTTGCCTCTTTTCGGTCTCCATCCTCCACAGTTCCAGCAAGTATCCTTTTACGCTTTCTGATCTCGCGTTCTAGTTGCCGCTGTTTTTGTTCATTGTTGTAATTCTCCAGAGCCTTTTCCGGATCTTGTGGTTTTGGCAACCTTGTCACGCCCTCAAAGTAAGTCGCAAGCGTGTGTCGGCAATTAGGATGCAAAAGCCCCGCCTTAATAGCATCGGACAGCAGCTTATACTTCTCTTTGTATTTTGCAATGTATTCATCATTGGGATGGCTAAAAACATCATCAATGAGTATTTGTCCCTGCCAAGGCAAACAAAGCTTACAGGCGTTCGCATGGGCTGATACAAAGACCAGATGCACACCTAACTCGTCACGCTTGCTGCCCTCACCGAGTAATGTTGCTCTATGGCTCGCTGTGCGCAATGCCATTTCCGCATAGTCTGCAATATTCACGTATCTTATAATCTCGCCGTTTTTATCTTTATAGGCTATACAGTTAACGCCCTTGGCAAGAAAATCCTCTGTAGCCTTATCGATTGCCTTACCAAGTGATATAGCCCCGCTGGACAGCTGAAACTCAGTCTTAAAGATTGTTTGACGGTACACGTCATCCATCTTGCGATATACAGCTTGTTGCACATCCTCAAAGTCATTTTTTGTTGATTTGATCAGTGCGTCAAGCTTTTTCTTGTTCATGCTGAAAAACTGTTTTTCCTGTGGAGGTTCTTCGCCAGGCAGAGCAGTGCTGACTCCATCCTGCGGCAGTTTAATATCAGCTTTACGCTCTCCTACGCTAAAGTGATTACGTAAGACCTGCTCAATCGCTGCGCTGATTCGCTTTTTAAACCTGTATATGACGCTGGTTGTCTCCTTGCGGTACTCCTGCAAGTTACGCAGTTTAGCCTTTTGCCACATTTCCCAGCTAAATCCGTGCGCCTGTTCTTCAACTTTATGATTGATAAAGTTACGGCGCAGTGATGCCACGAGCTCCATCTCCATTTCCTTGAAGATATCCCTCAGTGCATATGGATCTTTCACTTTCTTTGCCATTATTCACCTTCATAATCTTCTGGTGTAGGTATCGTACCGCCTAAATCATCAAACTCTGATATAACAGGCTCTTGAGTTTCCATGACGCCATTTTCAATACGTAGCCGCTTTATTTCTTCTGCTTTCCATTCCTCATCTTTACTATCACCATACATTTCATCAACCGATGCCTCAACTGACATAATGACTTTGCCTGGTCTTGCTTTAGCAACAGTTTCCACAGTCGCTTCAAACGATGGACTTGCATATTCCCCGAAATTAACTGTAACATCGACATCGTTACCACTCGAATTTTTTGTGTAAGTATCAAATGCCTTGATAACGCAGTTTATTACCTCAGGAAGTGTTTTTTGTATCGCTTCAATGATGATATTTCTTGTATACAACGTGGTTTTTTCTTTTTCTCTCTGTGCTTCCGCATTATCCATCTTTTTTGTATCAATACCTAATGTAGATGGTGATATAACTCCCTGCAAACAGAGGTCTAGGAAAGAAATATAAGATTGTAGATAATTCTCAGAAGGGATGACAGGTTGCGTGACATTGATTTGATTTTCACCTTTTTCCTTCATGTTGCCTTCTATCATCAGGAATCTATCATCATATTGATTGAATTGCAGCATCTGCCCTGTTTCTGGATCACGAGGAATAAGCGCCTCCGGAATATATTGCTTTGTCCTGGCGGCTCTTACAGCATCTACCCACTGGCTGATAATCTCATCCAGCCCGTCAAAGGATGATGTTTTCTTATCAAAAATACTTTCTCCGCGATTCTCCCACTTTGTGCTATCCTTAATCTTGAACGGTACAGCCATTGCAAATCGACCGTAGACTTCATTTTCACCTTTTTCATCCGGCAATTTATAGCCAGCGAAGGCAACATCAATAATGTTAGCTGTTTGAGGGATAGTTGATAATGGCAAAGGATCATCCATGCCCCATTCTGTTAAAACATTTTTGATGTACCCCTTGCCGTAGTGCTCGTAATGAACATAACGCTTGTGTGCGTGCTTATATTCAGTCTTGAATACACATTCCGCAAAACGGCCACGTTCATAGACGATTTCCACCTTATCCCCAGGAACAAACTCTATAATTGGATATTGTGTAAGCTTCTTATCAAATGAGATTTTAAAAGCGCCGTCACCAATGAACAGCGCTTCTTTAATTGCCTTACGTAAAACCTCATTGAAATTGTTATCTTTGCTGATGTTATCCCAATCTATTTGCCGCGCCTCGACCTCGATGCCATTTAAATCGCGTATTACGATATCAGTAAGGACCTGCACCATCAACGAAGGAAGACCTGAATGAATCTTGCGTATCTTTATACGGGGGCTCGCTGCCCAGAAGTATGAATTGTCGCGCTCTAGTTGTTTGTAAAACTCATCAAGTTCTTCTGGATCGCCTCGCATCCATATACGATTTTTTATCGCATTAGACTCAAAGTTAAATGTTTCATTCAGATAATAAATGTTTTTCTGCGCGGGTGTGATATCGAGCCATGCTCTTATCACGTTCTTTGCTTTATTAAATAGTTTCATTGCCCACCTCCTATGGATCGGATGTCTTGATATACTGCACAAATGGCAGCCATCCATACTGACCAGCATTGATCGTATGGTCATTTCTATCTTCTGGCTCGTATTTATCTTCCTGCCAACTGTAAACCTCCAGCTCTCTGATGTGATGTACGCAGTCATCAACAACTAGATAATCACCATGATATATCCACCCTTGCTGCATATGGATACGGTCAATGATGGTTGTTTCTTTCCATGCGTCGTTAAATGTATAAATACATGGGTGTGTCCTCTTGTATTTATATAGCTCCGTCAGTGTTGCCTGATCAGCGCAGTCAATAAATGCATGTTTAGCGAAGCCCCACGCCTTTCTATTTCGCTCTAAAAAATCCATTAACCTATTAACAACATCACTTGGTGCGAGTGGTGTATTTAGATCCGCATTGTTGTATACTTCCTCATTCAGTATAATGATCTTGCCGCATGTTGTAATGCCAATAAACAATAAAGCAATGGTATCCGGACTATTTGCTGAGTACGATGTATCAACGCCAACAGTAAAATACCGATACGTATATTTCTTCGCATCGGCTTTTGATATGACATTTTTACTTCTACTGAAATTCGGAAATACAAGCCCTGTGGCTCTGCCACGCAGTCCCAATATTTTATTCTTGTACATCTTAGTTCCGGGTGCTACCGCTTTTTTCTTACGCTCAATGGCTTCCTGCGACAATGCGGCATTATCGTTGAAGTTGAAATACCAGTGTACCCACCCTTTTTCTGCAGGCTGATTCAGCATATCCAATAATTCCTCGGGATAATCTTTTCTGTATCTTTTAAGAGGTCGTGACCTGTTAAGAAATTCATCATATACAGGCAACGATGGATCATCTGGATTGGATGTTGTCATCATATACTCGCATCTATGGCTAATCTCTCGTAAGAACTCCATGTCTGCAATGTTGACCTCATCAATATATACACATCCTACTTGACCACCAAGCACTTTCTGCCACCGCTTTTTATTGTCATATCCACATATGTAAATGATCTTAGTGCCTTTGTTTGTTTGATACTCAATATGAGGCAATCTGATTTTACGTTTACCGGATGGATAGTACTCTGCTACTCCGTCGAATTGATCGAGCAGCATCCGCTCTCCATTTATGACGTTTTTTTCCACTGTACCTAGATCAGCACCAGCGATAACATGAAACCTTATGCCGCTATTTGCAACCTTACACATGAATTTGAAAATGCCGACGGTTGTTTTACCACAGGCTGTAACACCTTCCAGAAATTCTCGCTCAGTGTCTAAGCGAAGGAAATCCTTGAACTTAGGCGATAGTAATAACATTGGTTGTGTCATACGTCATCATCTCCAAGTGGTTGCATTTGATCTACAATACCAGTGATAGCATCCATTTTGTTCTGTACGCTCTCATCAGGAATATCATTGCTATCTGCTTTCAACTTATCCGTCTGTGCTCTTAACTGCTCGATCTGTGCTTTCTGCAAGTCTGTAGCCCATCCCATATGGTCAGATAGCCATTGCAACGCCTTCATGCGGTCCGGAAGCTTAATAGATGCGCCATCCTTCCCCTGCTTGACTTCGCCTATGAGAGTACCGTCTACAGTTGTGTGATGTCGGAAGTGTACGAAGTTCTTGCTCACAACATCCCCGCTGTCTGCATCAATTTGATCAGAACCAAATTCAAGGAAATCTGTTATGTCCGCAAAGGCAATATCCATGTACTTCTGGAAGATATCTTCTTTTGTGAGCATGGACCGTGCATAGCGCTCTTTTTTGAGCCGCATGATTTCATCTTTTATCTTTGGGTTTCCTAGGGTCTTGCTTCCTTCACACATTGCTGTTTGATATGAGCAATCATATGCTTTCTTGTACGCTGATGTTGCGTTGAATGACTTTGAGTAATACAAACAAAAAAGGCGCTGTTTCTCGGTCAGTTCTTCATTGTTCAGTGTTTCTATTTCCTCCGGCAGCAACTCTGTTTCAGGCGGCCCTTTGTCTTTATCTGCATCTGCAACCAAAGTTGCAACTTTTTTCTTGTTTGGTTGCAACTTTTCTTTCTTCCATGCTCTGGATGCTAATGACTTTATAGAGGATTCTTTTATACCGGTTATCTCAGATATTTCTCGGTACTTCTTGCCTTGCAGCCATAGCTCTTTTGCCTGCTGCTTGGTTTCTTCATCAATAACCGCCATATGATCTCTCCTTTCATTTCGCTTTATTATAATTCCAATGACTGCTTGTACTGTATCCTACTGTGTTTTCAGTCCGCCTGCGTGCGTTTTCTGCGTCCAGTGCCTTACGCTCTGCCTTGTACCACTCACAGGCTCCGTGGCATCCTGGATGGCGTTTAGGACAGTCTTTACATACTGTGATCATCCAAATCCTCTGGAGTAACACAGAAAACTAACAACAATATCCACCATAAAGAGTAGTTGATACACATGTATAATGCCAGTGTAATGAGGTATGCGTTGAATAACAGACAACCTATACTGATGAGTAAATCACATATATATTTGTATTTCATCCTTCCAGTCCCTTCTTTCTCTTACTAAAGCAGAATGAAAATCCGAATACATTTAGCTGTAACCATGCCTCTGCGTATTTCTTACCATTCTCGGTATACTTTGTGATATAGTGATGTAGCATTTGATACGCCTTCCTTTCTGGGTAAAAGAAAAGCACGTTTTCTCCTGTATCCCTTATAACGGGCAGTTCTACGTGCTTTGTTTAACAGGCGATCGGTTGATAGCATACGTCTATGCATCCTTGGCCTCTATAGAGTTATCTGTGCCACATTGTTAAGAGGTGCGATAAATACGTTTTAATTTTAAAGCGCCCTTTTCAGACGCTTTACGCTGGTAAGTCCGCTTAGGATTCCTTACCGCTATTTCCTTTTGGTTATTCCGCCACCAGGGCAACCAATATATCTAACAGGTATTCTCATTAGTATGAGGTCCTTCCCTGTTTTGATATTTTTTTAATTGTGACATACCGCCGTTAAGCCGTACCTACCCACGCATATGCCACTGGCGATTATTTGTACGAACAATCACCTTTAGGAAAGGTTGTTTAGCGATGCGTGCGTACACTTACATCGCAGGCCGTTTTTTTGAACAAGAAGTATCTTCCTGTTCTTTCCATGCTATCATAATATCACGGAAAACCCTTTACTCAGTAAAGACTTTTATTTTTTCAACTGGCTTAGGACTGCTCTATTCATATCTGAATACATAGTAGGCTTACTTCGATTATGATTATACGCTATATCATCATGCTTTTTGTTTCTATCAATGTAACACTCTGTAATCATGTCGACCACCTCACCGTCAGCAATATTATTCAGCACTTTGTTAACAATCACTGTGTCGTACAGTAATGCAGCTCTCTCCAATAAAAGCTCATCCTTCTTTTCAACCAGATAGTGATCCCATACATGACTTGGGTCACCGGCATTCTCCATGATGACATCCTTCATCACGACTGAGCTTACTCCATACATGTCATTCATTATCTCATCATACTTCAACCGATTCGCTTCTATCTTAGACAAGTTTCTATGATAGTTCTGGCATTTGTTATAAAAGTCCTTGCAGATTTCTTTATCTTTCCGCTTCTCTTTCTTCGATTTCATCAATACACCTCTTCCAGATACTGCTGCAGCTCCTCTGCTGTGTAGAATAACAATAGGAGATTGGCTTCATGCAGAACATAAGCATCATAACCATTCACCCTTACTTTGTCGATTTCCACTTTATACTTTTTGGACAATGTCGTATACCTCATTCATTTCCCTCCTGTTCATCGCTCCATACAGGTTCGACATAAACAGCACCACCACATCCATAATGGTCAAGGCAGCATATTTTTATATACAGCACCAACAGCCTAGTCAGAAAGCTATTCGGATTTCTGACTACATAGCTTTTTGATATTTGATTTTCGTTATCGTCCTCCGCATAAATACGATATTTAATCACCATCATCACTCCAGTCTAACGATTGCCCACACTTATGACAGAAATTCAAACTATTCACGTTACACTTATTGGCAATGACTGTCTTACATTTCGGGCAGTATGTATGACCTGCTGCGTGCTTAGCAGGTTTGATTCCTGATGCACGTTCAACTAATGGTTCCAGTGTCTCCAAGCGCTTGATATTCTCTTTGCAATTTTTTTCTATTTTACATGCTGGCTCATATTTCAGTACGCTCCATAATTCGCCATATGCTTTCTGATAATCATTCATTCAGACTGTCCACCAACTGCTTCCTGATAGATTCTATCTCTTTCTTGATGTATGCCGGTTCCTGATCATTCCAATTCAGCATATCGAGCATGTCATGTCGAATCGTGATAGCATACCCTGGACCATAACCATAGCTGAACCAGAAATTGATTTCTTTGTAAGGTGTCTTTTTGTACGCTCTCAGCTCACCACTCTGGTTTCTCGCAGCATAGCGATAGCCTGCAGCGTATAATTCTTCTAAATCCCTTAACTTCGCTTGTAGAGCTTTACGCTCCTGCTCGCTCATTTTCTTTTTCATTCTTCGCCTTCTTTCGATTAAACGGACACCAGTGTGGTGCCTGTGAAATGATGGGTATATCCGGATGCCCATAACATATAAAATCATTTTCTGTATATTTGCGTGCACTCATATGGTCGCAATAATACATCATGCGGCCTTTATGCTCACCGTGAGTTTCGAAGTATTTACAATTTACACACTTCTTCATTCAGATTCCCTCGTTGTGATACAACTAGAAACTCTATAAGAGCTTCTTTTATAACTTCTGAAGGTGTTTCCTCCAGTTTACTTATTTCAGCCGTAGAGGGCTTCTTTAACACCTCATACACTTCCCATTGATTCATGGTCTTACCTCACTAATGACCTGATTATTCTTATTGTAGGTGATAGGGATATAGCCTGTTGGCCCACTTCGGTTCTTTTCCAACACTAGAGAATAACCGTCATCATCCTGCCATACGAACAGAATCTTGCTCGCGCTCTGTTCGATTTCTCCACTATCCCGCAGCATTGACAGTTTTGGTTTTCCTGATGTTTTAGTGGCATCACGGTTCAGCTGACATAATCCTATGATCGTACAGTTATAATCTAAGCTGATCTTGCGTAGCTCCTTTGCAATTTCTGTCATACGTTCATATGAGTTTCTTGCTCGAGAACCAATAAGCCCAATGTGATCAATAATTACAATGATATGCCTTTTCCCATCATGACTGGCGACCATCGACCGGATAGAATCTATAGACTGGCTCTTGTCAACAACCTCGATAGAACGCTGTGCTATTGAATTGACAGCTCTATTCACATCATTTACCTCTATCTCTGACATTCTTTTGTATGATGCTATGTAGTTTTGGTCAAGTCCGCAGTTAATGGATATCAGCCTCTGATGAAGCTCTTGCGGGACCATTTCCAGATTGAAATACAGGCAATCATATCTCCATGACAGATCATTCAACAGGTTCAATGCGAATCCAGATTTACCTGAACCAGTCGCACCTGCGATAACCATAAAATCATTTTCTTTCAGCCTCAATAAAGAGCCCAACTGCTGATATTTCTTGAAGTAGATGCTTTTCTTATCATCTCTGCATGATTCTAAAAGCTTCTCTGAATCCAGTTTGTAAGACTCTGCAGTATCTAATGTGCATACTTTCTGATATACTGCGTTGTATTCGTCCAAGCTGATACTGTGTTCTTTCAGTTTATCTGATATCTCAACTATTTTACGCTCCTTGAATTTATCAATCACAACACGCTGTATACGCTTGAAATTTTTTATATCTCCTGAATAAGGGATGTCTGAGCACCTTGCATAAAGGTCGATATCAAATCCTGGATAATCGAGCAATGCTTCAATCGTTATGAAGCCGTTTTTCTTGTAGTAATCAAGCATAGCCTTGAAAATGTTTTGATATGGTCCTACAAAATGTTCCGGTTCTAAGATAGAAACTGCAAATAACTCATTGTAGACAGAAAGCATACCGATTGCTGTTGCTTGCGCTTCAATCATTGAGCTGGTGTTCATAAGATTTTCTCCAATCAACCGTTATTAGATTGCATGGAAGCGGGGGTTTCTCATTCTCCGCAATCCACGCATTTAATTTCTTCATGACTTTCTTGTAGTCCTGATCATGCATAATACTGTACCAAGCCTTACAGACTTCTTTAAGGTTTCTACCATACATGAAATTAGGATAAATATTCAGAATCGTATTTATGACCTGTGTCATCTCTTCTTTCGTCATTACCAATCACCCGCCTTTATTTCTCTTGATGAAGATGTAATAAATTCATCAACTTCATCATTCCATCGTTCTCCATTCAACCATGTAGTAGGATAAGGGATATACTGACCATTATTTTTTAACCAGTCAGCTGATGTGACCTGTCTTTCTAAACCATCCATGATGGACTGATAGACCTGTTCGTTTTTACAAACACTGAGGAATTTTATATGAGACTTTTTCTTGTCTCTTTTTTTAGGATATGCTTTCCAAAATTCATTGAATGCATGTTCTCTATCGAATGCATTTTCCAATATCACACCACTATTTTGAGTATCACAATCAGACATACTTTGCGCAATTTGCGCATAAGTATTTAAAGTATTATATTCTTTTATATTATTCGTTGTTGCCCTTTTGTGTGCCCTCAGCATTGATTCAGGTGTGTCCTCCTGTGTGCCCTTCATACATTCAGATGCATTCATTTTATTGATAAACAAGGGATTTTTATCACATTTGAGGTGTGCCTCTTGCTGTGCCCTATTTTCATTTTGAGGTGTGCCTTTTTGTGTGCCCTGTTTTTCGTCGCAATTTTGGTATTTATCATAGTTCAATACGACGATAATGCTGTTCATTTTTGCCGGTTTATAGATGATAGCTTCTGCCTTTTCCAAGCGTGATAACCCACCTCTTACCTGTTTATCCGTGAGTCCTGTTTCATGTGACAATCTGCGAATCGATGTTAAAAATGTGCCACGTTTTATCAGTGTGCCATGACTCTCTTTATCCCTCCAATTCGCCTTTATAAGGCAGTGGATGAACAATACTTTTGCCGACACATCTGTATACCATTCACATCGTCCAAATTTACGGAACAGGTATACATAGGATCCGTTTTCCATAATGCATCACCTTTTCAAAAGGAGTTTTCTATCGACTAGATTTTTAAACTCTTTGATTTGAATTTCTCTTGTATCCATGACAGTGATTAGACCAGCTTCTGACAACAATTTGATAGATTTTTTTACAATATGCAACCGAGTGCTTGTAATTTCTGCTAATTTCTTCTCATCATACGGTATTAGTGAGTCACCAATATAACGGACAAGCACCCCTTGATTTCGTAATGATTTTAGACATAATTTGAGATAAAACAGGCAGCATTCTTTTCCATCTTTTTGCTCTTCTATCCATGAAATAGCATCATCCTGAAAGAAGTCTTCCTTTAATTTTATCCAGTAGTATCGTTTTGTTTCTGCCATCTATTACTCCTGTGAAAGCGCGTATTTGATATGCTTTTCTTCTGCTTGCATTTCTGCCAGATGGTGAACCAGAGTGTTTATGTTCTCTTCCATCTTCGTAGCTATCTCTACCGTTTTCGCATACATATCCTCACGGCCGTATAAGTCAGCCATGAAGTCTGTAGCAAAGTCGATATGAATATCCTTGCCTGCTTTAATGCTGTATCCCTGTTCGTATTTTGTACCATCGTCAAATAATTCCACGCCGATACGCACAGTGTTATTGCTGTAGTCTAAATTAAGCTTCATTTCTCTTTCCCTCCCTGATGATGTCGTTTCTTTCATCTGATTCAAATTCCGCTTCCTCACCGTTTGTGAACCAGTTTACGTTATAATCGGATATTTCTATCCAGTGCATCTTAACGCCTTGCTGTGAGTCTGTTTCGGGCCATCCTGGACGTGTTTCATACCGTACCATCATTTGTTCGTTAGTAATCGCCAATACGACACATTCCAAAGGAAGCCACATGCTCCCGTTATAATACAGAAAATAGATTGGTGTTTCGCAGCTCACGATATCCAATAGGAACTCTGAGCCGACTTTAGCTATGCTTTCACTTACTCTATACATAAGAATGCCTCCTTAAATGCTGAAAACTCTGCTTCCGGTGCTAACAATTCTGCAATTCTTTCTAGTGTCGCATCATCCAGCCTTCTACAGTAGCGTTCTACCATCCAATAGGTAAATACATTCACTCCCACTTTATGCGCTGTATCGCGCAGGGAAAGCCCCTGAATGAGTCGTTTTCTTTTTAAAATCGGATATGTGTTCTTTCGCTCAATATCTAAAACATTTTCAATATTAAAAATCAGACAGATTTGTGTGATAGTAGCGATTTCAAATTCACCAGTATTTTCTTCCAACGCTTTGTACTGCTTCCTAGTGATACCCAATAATTTAGCCATTGATTTTCTAGAGATACCGAACTCTTTTCTTCTCTGCTTGATTGTCATACCTTCCATCCTTTCATCTGCATCTGTAATGATATGTCATACAATTCTTTCAAATCGCCATCAGATAATTCAAGCATCGTTCTGTTGATCCACTTGATACGGTCTTCTCTGGTAGCTGGCTTGTAGTCCTTGCTTTTGCGATACTTTTTCATTCAATGCGTTTATCTGCTCATTCGTCATGCCTGATAACTCCCTTCTGTTTCCGGAATCCCCATAGCTTTTCCATAACCCAAGTAAAAGGCAAGGTCAAATATATCCATTGGATCCATAGCACCATCTAAAATCTCCAGTGCTTCATCCAGCGTGCAATCGTTTTCGGGTAAGACATGAGCCTTAACTTTAGCTGCATATTTGCGTAAGCCATTGTTGAGGTGCTCTGCCTTAGTGTCATCGGATTCGTCCGTAGATGATTCTGCTTCAATCAGTTTACAGATAGCACAAACAAATCCATCCTCTCTTGCTGCTCTAACATCGTCAGCAAGGCGATATACAAGCTCATCGTTTTGCTCTCGTGTTAAAGGTAGATTTCTAATAAATTCACTCGTTGCTTTGAACTGCTGCTTGATTTTCTCATTGTATTCTGGCAATTCAATAACGACATCATCAATATTTTGCATTGTACACCTCCATAATCAACTCTTGATATTTGTTTCTTAGACGATCAAGTGCATCCTGCTGAATATTCAAAACCGAGTAGATGGCATCATCAATAATTTCCTCATTGTTGTATAAATAGCCTTTTATACCATCCTTCACTACCATTAAAAGTGATACAGATATTTCCAAAGTAGCGATTTCATCCTCTAAGTCAAGTATTTCAATTTTCTTCATGATTGCAGCTCCTTAGGAGTCACCTGAACAAAATAATCATCCGGGTCTTCTCCATTTTTTCGTAATTCTTCTCTTGAATCCTCAATTCTGGCGATTAGTTCATCCTGTGTTTCCCCGGTAATTTCCATCATGTCCTGCAGGCTAAAATATTCATGCTCACCAGTTGCATTGGATAACGCCATTCTTAATCCGTTGTAAATCATTGTGTAAGAGAATCCATGATTCTCGCCATCTTTGATGAGCCCACTAATTTTCAAACGAGTATAACCATACTTACCGTACTTGGAAAGCAGCTTATCAAGCACCTCATTTCTAGTCATGTAGTACCTCCTGATGCAATGATTTCTCATGTATGCATCGTCTTATAACATTCTGCATTGCAGATTTGATTTCGCTGTATCTCTCATATGCTATCGCCTTCCCATCATTAAAGGAGAGCTCCATGTTTACATACTCAATACGCAAATACGATTTCATAAATGCTTTAGCAGCTTCGTAGCCTGCTTTTGCACACTCCCAGATTTCATAAAGCATTGATTCTAATACGGCCATTTCAATGTGAGTACATGATTGTTGACTAGGCAACCCTTTATTAAATTGACTCATTCTTCCACCTCCTCGAAAAGTGGATTCTCATGTCTAATCAGACATTTTGTATAATAGGCGATGCAGTATACACATGCTGTAATGCATATGATATCGGCTAAAATACGCATATTTATATTCATTTTCCATTTCCTCCTTGAATATCCAGGAGGTCCCTTGGTATAATATACTCGTGATAGAGTATGGAGGGACCTCCTCCGGATGTTTGGTGATTGCCGTCATTGAACATCCTTTTTCTTTTTACCCTGATGAAAATAATCTTTTACGATTGCTACTGGCAGCACACCTCTTCGGGGCAACCGGTTCTCATCAATCTCATAGATTTCCTTCATTCGTCGCATATGACGATAGGCCTGTGCTTCGCTGATTTCATAAAGCTCTCTGATATCTTTATTGCTATAAAAGAGTTTTTCCATAGGCTCATTCTTTAAAATAAACTTTCTTGTTCAAATGCCAGCTGATCAAAGTTATCAGATAGCTTTATACCGAACTGCAAAGATACCTTCTTAAACTCAGTGGCTATTTCTTTTGGTGACTTCCCTAAGTCTTTCATCACTGTTCTTTGAATCCTCTGATAGCTGGTCAACGCTTCTAATGGAATATCTTTGAAATCCGGAACATGTATTCCGGGCATCGCATAATAGCCGTTTGCTCTTACGCTTGGGACTATTTCATCAAATATCCAACTTGCATACTTTTTAGCCTTGATCTGAATTTCTTTGTTTCTACTTTGCTTAGATGCTGATACAATCAGGCGATGTACATTTCCCTCTGTAATAAATTTCGCTTCCTGCTTTCTGCCTAATGAATCTGTGAGGGAACAAGTTGTTACCCCATCTTCTTCACAATGATCTGTAACAGCCTTTTTAGGATTTGAATATCCTAACGCCTTAGCAACATCGCTACCGCAAAAGTAAGGCTTGCCATTGACAATCGTTGTTCGTACTTCTCCGAACTCGTCGTTTTTAAAAATCTGTAATTCTGCCATTTCTAGGCCTCCTTTCTATGTATTAAATCCACCGCATAATTTATTGACAAAGTAAATTTGCCCTTTTCCGGTAATCTTTGGTGTTTTAGTGATTCTCACACTGCCATCCGGATTGTTGACTGTCCGCTCTTTAATTTCCATGAGGCCCAAATCCATAGACTTCTGTGTTGGCATGTTGTAATTCTCACCTTTAGAGCAAAGGTATCCTTCTTTTCTCATCCAAGCAAATAATCTATTCTGTCCCATATCACGACCATTCTGCTTTATGAGCTTAGCTAATTGTCCAATCAGAATACTATCATCACTCGTTTTTACAGCACTTGCGAACAATGCCAGAGGTTTCATTTCCTCGTTTTCTGTTCTCAATATCTGTAATTCTCTTTGTGACATCTGTAGAGCCCTTGCCATAACTTTCTGCGGGCTGTTCCAATCATTTTCCAGTTGAATGAAATACTGTCTTGCCTGTTTGCCTTTTTCGTTACGCTGAATCATAGCGATTTCTTTCGCCATTTCAATAGTAATCTGATAATCAGTAGCCGGTCGACCTCCTGTACTTTCTTCCAAAAATGGAACAAAGTCTTTTGCTTCCTCAAATCCATATTCGCACATACGCCTGAACCATGTTGTGAAATTACTTTCAATCTCCAAGAATCCATGTAAATCTCTTGCCAGTACCGTTATACGGTCGTTGTCGTGTTGTACTTTGATTAGTTCTTCCATTCAATACCTCCTATGCTTCGCATTTCTCTTCTTTTGTTAAAATCTCATCGTCACACGTTATGCAAAATTTTCTATCCGCCAGCAGTATCAAGGGGCACCTTTGAAAGGTGGTCCTTATTCAATCAACTCTTTGTTTTATCTGTTCTTGCTAAATCTGTGCGGGAACAATTCGTTACCCCAACCTACTCAAAGTCCATAGGGATTAGTGCATATGCTAATTGCTGGTTCTTCTTTTTCTTCTTGCCCAGTAAATCAGATGGAATATCCATGCCTAATTGACGATTAAGTTTTTCATACAATTCTACAATCTTTTCAGGATCTCCGTTTGCATCACGCAACGCTCTCCCCCACTCTTTCATCAGATTTGCTAATTCTCCAACCGATGTGGCTTTAGTTGAGTAAGATTTAATAAAATCTGTTTGCTTTCTAAAGAAAGACTTAGCCAATACCTCAGCGCATTTGTCTTGGTACAATTCAAGCATTTCTGCTAATCGCGGGTTCTCTTTCTTGATTTTTGGTGTGATGTTGATTTTAGCCAATGCAAGAGGAAGTTTCATAATGTCGATACAATATGCTTCTTGCGTGCCACCTTCTGAGGGGTACGAAAATTTTTGTACCCCTTTGGATACCGCTTCGTCTTCCTTCCATTTGTTTCTTTGATGCTCGATTTGCCTGTCATCAAATCCGATACCTTTTAAAACGTTGTTGATTGCGGTAAACACTTTACCTGTAGCCGCTTCTTGAACTCCTATTAGTTCTGAATCATAGAAGTCCACTTTTTTAATTTCTAGTTCTGCCATTTCTGGGCCTCCTTTCTATGAGCTGTACTTTTGATAAACCGCTTTACTTACTGAAATTCCTAATCCAAATTTTTCATTGACAGATATGAGTTCAACAGTATCCTCTAGAATGGGTTCACGATCAACAAGCATTTGAGGAGACATAGTGCCCTTCTTAAGCATTTTAGAATAACCATGCTTATTAGATACCGCTTTGTTTGCTATTGTGTTCGCCTTTATGAAGTCAACTCTCACAGGATTTCTCAGATTACAATTAAGCTTCGCCATAGCTTCTTTTTGGTGTTCTTTATCAAGCATTCTAAATACTTGGAAGCCTTCAAGACCAATCGCAAAGCGCATTGACTTTATTGCTTCATAGACCCAATACCTAAATTCAACCGCCTCTTTCTTCCGGGATTGAAACACCGTATCATAAATTCCAAATTCATTTATGATAAGCATTTCTTGAACACCACCATTAGTTTCAAGGGTATACTTTAAAAGTAGGTCCTTTTCAAGTCTTTGTTTTACTTTCCAAGTTTTCAGTTCCAATGCATCGCAAACGTCTTTGAGTACCGCCCACCACTCGCCATCTTTCTCAACGAATCTAATCTTATAGCCATTTCATTCTTCAATTCTCATATTCTCACCTCGCTTTCTTTGGTGACTTTAAATCACCACTAAGTTAAAAAAAATTGATTTATCTTTCAAGTCCAGTAGGTTAGTTAGAAATTCAATTTCACTAGCTTTAAACTCAGTAATGTTATGAATTTTCTTATATAAACCCATTTCTGAAAGATTCATCTTTTTAGCAACTTTTCGTTTTGTAAAACCTGCTCTTTTTATTGCAATTTCCAACTCTAATGTATTTGTCACTTATTTCACCTCCTAGTGATTTTCAATCACCACAGGGATATGATAACGCAATGGTGAACGTAAGTCAACACTAAAGTTTAAAAAAATAAATTTATGTTGATTTTTAATACCCTCAATGATATTATAAAGATAGAAGGAGGTTGAAGCATGATGGAATTATATGAAAATATTAAGCATCGTAGAGAAGAACTAGGTCTATCTCAGCAAGATTTAGCAGATATGCTTGGTTATAAATCAAGGTCAACGATAGCAAAAATAGAAGCCGGAGAAAATGATATACCTCAATCTAAAATCAAAGCCTTTGCAATAGCTCTGAAAACTACGCCTGCCATTTTAATGGGGTGGGTCAATGATACAGATATACCTCAATGGTATTCATCAGATGCCTTAACTTCAACTAAATTGCACGACGGAACAATAGATTTAGTTAATAAAATAAGATTAAAGTACCCAAATGATATAGATATCTCCAAACTATCATCTAATATCACACTTTATTTAAGACATATTGATAATCTTTTAGAGAGCAATAGCCAATACGGTGAATACGTAAACACTAAGTTTCCGGATACAATAGCATATTATTATTTGTTAAATACAGAAGGAAAAGAATTATTAGATGGCTATGCCAAGATGTTATTTGATAATGAAAAATATAAATCAAAAAGAGACTTGGCTAAATTGGCATCTCAGGATGATTTCAATAAATTAGGATTATTTTATTTCATTTTCGGTGAAAATAATAAAAAAAGCGAGTAATTCAAACCCGCCACTTATTTAATTATCTAAAAAAATATCGTTCTGCTTCAGCAATAGGAATTGACAAAATCTCAATTCCTTTTTTCATATCCTCATAATATAAGCCGGTGCTTCCGATAAGTCTCTCCTGCAACTCCTCAAAGCTGATCCCCAGTCTTCTTGCGAATTCCTGCTGCGATCCGCATACCTGGGCGATGCGGTTGTTTAGCAAATTGTAATTGAACATCATACCTCTGTACCCTCACCGCTATGCAGCTGCCTGAGAGAACAGAGCTTTCACAGCCTCTACACCCTTGGCATTGTATTTGAAAGTAGACACCTGTTTGTGTGAATTAGGCGATTTATCAAAGAACCACATTCCGTATTCGGATTTTGTATCTTCATCGACAGGACGTATACCTGCTGCTTTTGCTTTCTTTCCCACAGTATTCTTGTTGCTGCCAACCATTTTAGCTATTTCTGTTGCAGTATAGTAACGCTCATCACATTCTGGTAGTGGAAGAACTTTTTCGCCTGTTAAGACCTCTGATGCATAGCTGTTACAGATTTGCTGATACGTTTGGTTATTAGGAACACGATCTCCGAGCTTTAGCCAGATAGAAGCGACTCGCGCTTTAGCATTCATAGCTTTTGCCTGAGCAATGAGAAGTTTATCTGCAGCTGTATCGACCTGACCTGTCTCACCATGCTTTACACGGAAATATGTATCTTCTAGATTATCAAACTGTTCCCATGCCTTATCGGTATCCAGAATTTTGCAGTGACGGTCTGCTCCTTTTTCAGTCCAGAGAATCAGCTGCGGAGCAAATTTCAAAGGTTGTCTACTCTCAGTGGGTAAGCTTATCTTGAAGTTTTTCAATTCTTCTCCTTGCAAAATATAGTAATGTTTACCTTCTATAAATCTGTCTTTATTTCTATTGAAATTTGTTTGAATATTCTTGACATCTGTTTCGTAAACCTCAGCTAGTTGCTGCGTTGTTAATACTCGTTCATTGCTGAACTCAACTACTGTTGGAGTATGCATATTACATCACCTCCTGAATCAAAACAGGGCGTGAAGGCTCTACGTCTGGAAACAGATCCAGACGTTCCATTGTAGGAACGATGCCCTTCTTTTTCAGGAAACTATACAGGAATGCTCTCCCTTTCTGTGTCCACTTCGTATCAATGACTGCAAAAGAATCGCCTTCGATTTCAATATCTGTTGTCTGAGAGCCAGTATATCCCTTGTTTTGGTATTTAGCATATAGAAGCCACTGCCGGTCTTGTTTATACTGAATTCCATACTCATGCAGCATTTTATTGAAAGACCTTGCACTCATACCGTAATCCTTTGCGATGACCGTAGTATTGATAAGGCCTTTACATCTCAGAATTTTGTCATAATACGCACCTTTAGGCTCTAATCCAGCAATAAGCTTATTCTTTTCATCAATGATTGATTGTGCTGCTAAAAGACCTTGTGCCATGATTTGCTCAGGTGACATTGTTTCCTGCCCTGCAAGATAACCACCGTGTACACGAACAGAATGCAGGATCGCTTTAAATTGTTTCTTTACAGTCTTAGCTATAGGTTTCCTGCTTTGCATAATGACCTCATAAACGCCATTCTCTTTTAGCATCCACAGATTTCTTTTCTGACCTGATAGGAATAATGTTCCCATCAGCTTTTCTTCATCATCGACAGTATCAAGCATTTTAGAAACTTGCGAATGCCCAATCCATTCAGCAACATCTTTCGCCAGAAACAACGGCTCTTCATATGTACCATAGATTTTAAATTTCTTTCCCAGCAATTCCTGCTCTGATAATACTTGTAATTCAGTTTTCATTTTATTTTATCTCCTGTACGGTTCTGCCGTATATGGTATACATCTAAACCACAGGATGCTATATTTTCATGATTGTAACCTAAATTCCGCAATTCCTAGTATCTTTCCATTGATTTTGGGGCACAATTTTAGTAGAATAGATATAGCAATCCCTTGTGGTTGTTGTGTGAGTAAGCAATCGTAGTGCGCCAACACTAAGATCGATTGCTTTTTTCTTTTAGCTGCTCCAGAGGAATCCCTAAAGCCGCTGCTATTCTGGTGCCTAAAGCTTCAGAACAGCGTTGTCCACCTTTCAACTGATAAAGCGTTTGTCTTGGTATCCCAGATATTTTAGAAAATTGAGTGATGTTCATTTCGTTTTTCATTAGTTCTGTTACCAGTGTAATAGGGTCAATTCTCATATAATTCACCTCCTTCATGTTTGTGATTTAAGATTATCACATTTTATATTCGAATGCAATAATAATTTATATGTATTTCTTTAATAGATAATTATCACGATAGAAATATGTGATTTTGAGCATTCTAATGCTCTCAGTGACAATACATAAGTTTCTGAGACTATCCATAACAATCATTTATGTGTTTAATATGATGACAAAGAAATTCATCATCTTTAATATTATTTCAATGACTATAATATTATAAGTATGAAATATTTATTGATATTTATTTAAAAAGAACGTATAATCATGTTAGGAGGTGTTAATATGCCTAAAACAAAGCGTGAAGTAAACAATGATTTTATAACATTCAGCAAAAGACTACGAGAATTGAGGGAATCTTTAAATATGACACAAAAAGAATTTGCAGATTATGTTGGCTTTACACAAGCTACTCTATCAGCATATGAGAATAGTCTGAAAATACCATCACTTGATATAGTTATGAGGATAGCATCAAATTGTAAAATTTCTATAGATTGGCTGTGCGGATTTTCTAATGTAAAAAGTTACACGAATAAAAAGAATACCTATTCAGATGCAATAAGAGCGATTATACAATTAGCTAGTATGGTTGAAATGGATGCTGCAATTGTAAAAGTTGAAGAAGAGGTAATCAATCCGGATAACGGCTATCCTGAATTAGCTCTAAACAACCATTTTGGTTTGTATTCCAAAGATAGTATGCTTGATATCTTTTTTGATGAATGGATAAAAATTAAGCACCTTCATGATGATAAAACAATAGATGATGAGTTATATAATCTTTGGGCAGAAAAAACATGTTCTAATTATGATGGTGCTCTTTTATGGAATGCAGAAACTAAAGATTCCGAGGATGCTTAAGTTTAACAGCATAAGAAAAGGGCAGCTCTACAAAGAGCTGTCCTATTTTTTCCTCCGATCGTAAGCATCCCTGCCAATGTATATATAATTGATTCTATTATTGGTTTTTCTTGAAATTCTGGTCAGAAAATTTATATAATTCATTTATATAAAAAACATAATCTAATAAAAAGTACAAATATATCTCATAGAATCAGATTTAATTTTATCCCCGAATAAATCACGAATTTTCACAAAAAAACTATCAATTTAATGATAGTAGCTGATAGTATTAGATAGAAAAAAGCCTTTATTTATCGTGTTTTATAGGCTATGAATAGTTTTTTAACGAACCTCTCTACCCCTGCCAGTTTACATCTTCAGATGCTCATTCGAGCATCTTTTTTTTCATCATCTTTGGGAAATACAGGAGGATCATAGGCAGCTGTACCTTTTTCTGATACAATCTATACAGGTGATGTATATGATTGAGCTTCCTGAAGCAAGAACAATAGCAGCAGATTTACGTAAAGAGGTTCTTGGAAAAACTATTCAAAGTGTGTCCGGAAATTTCACGGATCACAAATTCACGTTTTATTATGGTAATCCGGATACCTATCACGATCGACTGAAAAACAAAGCCGTAACCGCTGTAGTAGAGCGCAGCTTCTACGTGGAACTGGAGATTGAGGATGAGGTGCTGACCTTTCGTGATGGAGCAAATATCCGCTGGTTTGCAAAACCACAGCAATTCAAGAAAAGCAAGCTGCTGCTTATGTTTACAGATGGAAGCTGTCTGCACGTTACGACCTCCATGTATGCGGCAATACATGTTTTTCCAAAGACTGAGGGTGCACAGGATGCCTATTATGAGGCAGAGCTGAAAAGCTGTTCTTTGCTGGACGAGTGCTTCACGTACGAAAATTTTTTAAGCAAGCTGCATCATGAAACAGAAAAGCTGAGTGTGAAAGCCTTTCTGGCGACAAAGCAGAGGTTTATAGGAATCGGAAACGGTGTCTGTCAGGATATCCTGTTTTATGCGGGACTGCATCCGAAACGGAAAATGAATACACTGACAAAGGATGAAATAAACACATTGTTTTTCTCAATGAAGCAGACGCTGCAGCAGATGGTATTGGAAGGCGGCAGGGATAGTGAGAAGAACATTTATGGTGAAAAGGGCGGGTATCACTGTGTCATGTCGGCAGGGCATTATAAGGATGGCTGCCCGAAATGCGGAGGCAGAATTCAGAAAGAGCAATATCTGGGGGGAAGTATTTATTACTGTCCACACTGCCAGAAATAAGAAAGGGTATCCAAAATATTTGGGGGGCTAAACTTTAGGGGTCAATTTAGGGGTCTGAA
>OCAO01000024.1_pt1 | contig 155629 bp, 167 predicted proteins | sample 1477151 | NCBI WGS metagenome assembly OCAO01 (sample SAMEA2580298, study PRJEB22360) | human gut metagenome | biome: human gut; feature: human-associated habitat; material: faeces | place: Denmark | collected 2008/2010 | reverse complement strand
GAAATTTCTATTTCGTGCGCCCTTGTTTCTCATCAGCGCTCGTATATAATACAACACATATCCCTGTGTGTCAACAGCTTTTTTTATTTTTTTGACTTTTTTGTCATAAATCAGCAAACTGTGTCACAACGCCTTGGATACGCCGCATACGACAGCTGATTATCATATACCGTACAAACCTTCCCCATCGCCTATAGGATGGCGGATCCAGTGGAATAAGATCACGGTTTCGTAAGATCCAGTCTACTGTTCATTCACACAAGCGTTCCTTACCTGCTTCATCCGAAATACCACTTCATCACATGCAGCAGTATCACAACGGTAAAATTCTATATCTTTGCCGATTCGTTCCACTGTATCCTGTCTCTGCACTGTCTGCTCTTCATCTTACTTCCATAATTTTTTAAAGAAATCTTTTACCCTCATAGTATCTCTCTTTCCTCTATGTTTTAACTATATTCGTATTCTATATATAGAAGTATACCATACACAAGGCAATACCTATGGTAAAATCAGCTTCTTCCCCAATATTGTAGTAGATTTTCACAGTTCCCTTTCCTTCTTTTGATGACATAATAAAAGGGCTCCTATACGATTGCTTAATATCCTATAAGAAGCCCTTCTATATATCAGAATTGCAGGAAAGCTCTTTGGCATTCATTCCCTCTAACGGTTTATGCTTCCTTTTCCTCCAGTTGTGTTTGCTGCTTTGCTTCTTCCACATGTTCTTCATCCATGTTACGAAGCAGTTTTTTGAAGAAGAGCACGAACATCGTTACCGTAGTCAGAACGGCCAGTATATCCGCGATCGGCTCTGCCAGAAATACTGCCATAACCTTATCCTCTATAAACATCGGAAGGATATAAATCAGCGGGATCAAAACGATAATTTTACGAAACATCGCAAGAAATGCTGAGGTTTTTGCGTTGCCAAGGGCAATAAAGGTTTGCTGACAGGCAATCTGTGCTCCAAACAGCAGGCAACCTCCCATATAAATGCGCAAAGCCCACACGGTAATTTCTGTTAGAGCGGGATCACTGGTAAATATCGCCGCAAACATATTTGGCACCACCATGGCAAGCAGCCAGAGTATAGCAGAGTAGGTCAGACAGCTGATCAGCAACAGACGAAAGGCCTTTTTCACACGATAGGCATTGTTTGCGCCATAGTTATAGCTGATAATCGGCTGTGCTCCCTGGGTAAAGCCGGATAGTGGCAGCATGGCAAACTGCATAACACTCGATAGTATCGTCATAGCACCGACTGCAAGGTCTCCCCCATACTTCAAGAGGGAAGAGTTAAAGCACAATACGAGAATACTTTCCGTTGATTGCATTATGAAGGGTGCAACACCTAAGGCAAGTGAGGGTAACAGCACCTTTGCTTTTATACGGAAATTGCTCATGCGCAGCTTCAATATCGTCTGCTTTCCCATCAGAAAGCGCATGACCCAAACGGAAGAAATACCCTGCGATATAACCGTGGCGAGCGCAGCACCCTGCACTCCCATATCGAAAACAAAAATCAGTATCGGATCCAAAATGATATTGGTGATAGCTCCGATTACAACGGTCAGCATACTGATTCTGCTGAAGCCCTGCGCAGATATAAAGGCGTTCATCCCAAGCGTAAGCTGGACGAAAATCGTGCCGGCAGCATATATGATCATATAGGACTGTGCATAGCCGATCGTATTCTCACTTGCTCCAAACATATAAAGCAGTGGTGTATGAAAACCGATGACAGCTATGGTTAGCACCAGAGCGGTGATGATCAGAGCACAGCAGCAGTTTCCGAGAATCTTCTCCGCACCCTTGATATCCTGCTGCCCCATCAGAATAGAAGCACGTGGTGCTCCCCCCATTGCGACAAGTGCCGCAAAGGCGGATATAATCATGATAATAGGAAAGCTGATTCCGACACCTGTCAGGGCCGTTGCACCCACTTCCGGTATATGACCGATGTACATACGGTCTACCATATTGTACAGAGCGTTAACCAGCTGTGATAAAATAGCCGGTACTGCCAGTATAAAAAATAATCTGCCAATGCGTTCCTTTCCCAAATCCACTTCTTTTGACATCTTCATTCATCATTCCTCCAATGTGTGTTCATTTGTTTCTATAATATTTTCGATATTCGCATTGATGCGATCAAAGGTCTGTAGGACGATATTTATATGCTCCTGTGGGATCCCCTTCAGAATGTGAGCTTCCACCTCACTGCGTTTTTTCAAAAGCACCTGAATGACCTCCTGTGCCGCTTCTGTCAGAAACAGGTGCTGTATACGCCGGTCACTATTGTCTGTTTCTATGTATACATATCCCTTTAGCAGCAGGGATTTAATCCCTCTGGCAACCAGCCCCTTGGATATACCAAGAAATGCACTCAGCTCCTTTGCCGTATTGATTGTACGATTGTTGGATAGGAAAATCAGAATATCCACTTCGCTGGGAGAGAGCTGGTAATGCTTCAGCTCAGGCGCACTTATTCTGGCATAAACCTTACGAAAAGCCGCACAACGCTTTACAAGTGTTTCCAGATTGGTATGTTTGAGCATGTCATCACCTACATTAGTTTACTTGTAAATGATTATAGTATATCATGTTTTCACGAACTTGCAAGCAGCAATATAGAATATGCATTGCCAAAGGCATGCTGTATTGATTCTTTACAGCTGATATAGCCCACTACCTTATCAATGCGAAGAAAGAAAATTCATAAATGAAAGGAACCACTGGCGAAGCGGCTGGAAAAGTTTGCTTTGCAGCAATCCCTTCCCGTATTCCATAAGCAGAAACAATCCCTAGCGCCTTTCAACAGAAAATATGTTGAGTTAAAAGCAGCGCATAATCCAAATGCGGACCTCTTGAATGCAAGCTGCTTCTTTTAAGACAGCTTTTATTTAACGGGACGGTAATTGCCTGTATGATATATTTATTTCCTATTAGACGATACGCCGATTTTGCATATTGCAGGATACTGCCGGAAAGACATAGGCAGGTGTTGTGATATTTACTTAGAAAGTTAAAAGCAAACCCCGACAGCACCATCCTGGAAACGGATAGAGGTTTATAACAGCCAAAGAATAAAGTGTGAAACAAAACAATTATGCAATATCTGCGACCGCACAGCGAAATGCTGGAGAAATGGAAAAAGATATGAAATATTTCGATCCTATTCTAAAGGGCATTGAATGTCTATAACGGATAGTCAGGTCATTTTCCTAATTTTGCTGTTCTATCCCGGAATAACAAAAGGGCCTCCGCTTCCATTGGATATCATCCAACAGAATAAGAGTCCCATTCTTTTTATAAGCAGATCACAGTTTTACGCAGGTAAGCGTACTGATACAGGAGGTAACTTTTTCTATGCACTGTACGCTTATTTTTCCAGCAGCCCCTCCTGTACCAGAAATTCGTGTGCAACCTCTGCCGGCTCACGTTTTTTTACATCCACCTCATAATTCAGCTTTCGCATCCCTTCGCTGCTCAGATGCTTGCTAAGCTCATTGATCACCCCAACTGCATCCGGATACTCCGTAAGCAGATGCTCGCTTACCATAGGTACCCCATAGTATGGAAGAAAATACTGTTTATCATCCTCCAGCACGACCAGATCATAATAGTCGATCAGTCCGTCCGTGGAATATGCATCAATCACATCACTTTCTTTATTGGCCAGAGCTACATAGCGTGTCGCTCCATCCATTGCAATATTATCCTGAAAGTTCATGTTCGGATATTTGCTTTTGATGCCTGGCAGCGCCTCTTTACGATTATTGAATGCCAGGGTTGGTGTGATGGTAAGACGATCGGATACCTTTTCCAGATCACTGACTGTCTTTAAATTGTATTTCTCTGCTGTATCCTTGCGCACAGTAAAGGTATAGGTATCGTTAAACGGCGTCTGATCCAGCAGTGTAAGATTATATTGTTCTTTGATTTTATCTTTCGCAATGCGATACACCTCATCTGCATTGCTGTTTGATTTCATTTTTAAAATATCGCCATATAATGTTCCGGTATAATCAACATACATGTCAATCTGACCGTTTTGCAGTGCGCTGAAGCATATCTGTACCCCGCCAAGAGAAAGATCTCTTTGAACCTTGTAGTCCGTTTTCGCTTCTATCATATCGGCATACATGTTACCGAGAATCAGCTGTTCACTCATATCGGAGCTCCCGATATGCAAAGCGTCCTTACTCACGCCCTTCATAAGTCTGCCCCCAACAGAAGCCATCAGCAGGCAAAGACACAGCAGTGATACAATAAGTTTTGTTGATTTGCGTACAGGTCGATTGGTCTGTGAATTACCAATCGTCAGTCCTTCCGGAACAACCACACGCTCCAGGATTCCCATAAAGGAATCAATAACCAGCGCCAGAATACAGGCAGGAACTGCACCGGCCAGAATCTGCATATTGTTGGATGTTCGGATACCGGAATATACAAGGTAGCCAAGACCTCCTGCTCCGATAAAGGCCGCAATCGTCATCAGTCCGACAGCTGTAACAGCAGAAATCCGTACACCCGCCATAATAATTGGCAATGCCATGGGAATTTGTACCTTTATAAGAATCTGCGCTCTTGTCATACCGATACCCTTAGCCGCCTCCAGTGTCTGATCCGGTATGCTTTGAATACCGGTATACGTATTTTTAATAATTGGCAGCAGTGAATACAGAATAACCATAAAAATGGCCGGCTTGGAGCCGATTCCAAGGAACGGGATTGCAAACCCAAGCAAGGCAAGGCTCGGTATGGCCTGAACGATATTGGCAATTCCCAGAACCGGCTTTGTCAGCTTTTTGAGATAGGAAATCAAAATCCCAAGAGGAACACCAATCGCAATGGCAAGAATCACAGAAAACAGCGTAAGCTCCACATGCTCCCAGCTCAACGATAAAATCTGTCCCTGGATGGATTGTACATATTCGAGAAATTCACTCATGCCTGTTCACCTTCTTCCAGATCAAACTGCTTGGAGAAGGTTGTCACCAGAGAGCTTCTGGTAATCAGTCCACGCAGCTTTCCCTGCTCATCCAATACAGGAACATTGTAAAAGTCATGCTGTCTTGTCTGCTGCATAACATCCACAAGGTTATCATCCTCCTGAGCACAGTATGCAGGATTGACCATAATATCACGCACCAGCAGGTGATTGTCCCGCGGCTGTCTGCGAATCATTTTGGCCGTGATCATTCCCTGCAGCATCTGGCTGTGATCAACCACCATCAGCGTATCCACCTTGTTGTAACGCATGTATTCATAGGCACGTACCAGAGAAACACCCGGATAGGTTGTAATGACACGCTTAATCATGATATCACTGGCACGAATCAGCTCCGGCGAATCCCAGATGCGGTTTTTACCGACAAAGCTGCTGACAAATTCGTTAACCGGATGCTTTAGAATTTCCTCCGGTGTATCGAATTGCACGATATTTCCATCATGCATAATGCAGATACGATCTGCAATTTTAATTGCCTCATCCATATCATGTGTTACGAATACGATCGTTTTTCTCACGTTTTCCTGAATCTGTAAAAGCTGATCCTGCAGTGATGATCGCGTAATCGGGTCCAGTGCGGAAAACGGCTCATCCATCAGGATGATATCCGGATCAAGAGCAAAAGCTCTGGCCACACCGACTCTTTGCTGCTGACCGCCGCTGAGCTCCTGCGGATAGCGTTGGGAAAATTCGGCATAGTCCAGTCCAACCATTTCCATCAGCTCCCTGGTCCTTGCCCTGCGCTGTGCCTGCTCCACATGCTCCAGCTTTGCAATCACCTCCATATTATCCTCTATATTCATATGCGGAAACAAGCCTGTCTGCTGGATGACATATCCCATATTTCTTCGCAGACGAATCACATCCTCATTTCGAATATCACTGCCATTCAAAAGTATCTGACCTTTCGAGGGAGCAATCAAACGATTGATCATTTTCAGGGACGTTGTCTTCCCGCAGCCGCTGGGGCCGATCAGTACAACAAATTCCCCGTCGTGAATCTCCATATTGATATCATGAAGAACCTCCTGATTTTTAAAAGTTTTGGAAACATGCTGAAATTCCAACATCTATATTCCTCCTCTCTTTTCCAAATAGAAAAAACTGTCTGTCGACAGCGTACCGGCGACGTAAGATGAAAGGCGATTTCTGCGTCCCCATCCTTTTTCACCATGTGTAGTTATAAGTATAACACAGTTTGAAAAAAATGTAAAATCCACGGTAAAAAGCAAAGATTTTTTTCATTTTATTTCAGTCACAGCAATTCTTACATTATCTGCAGGAGCTCACCATTATCCTATGTTTTTCATAAAAAAAGGATTGCAATTCCTAAATAAATACGCTATAATAACAAAGCAATCGCCCGAGTGGTGAAACTGGTAGACGCAACGGACTCAAAATCCGTCGGTAGCAATACCATGCCGGTTCGAGTCCGGCCTCGGGCACCAGTAAACCAGACAACAGATACATCGTATCTGTTTTTTTTATTTATGAGAATTCCGATTCCATTTTCAATTGATCCACATTGTACACACCGGCTTATGCGATGGCACAGTCATTGTCTGCTGTTTCAAGCTTCATATATACCCGCCAGCTTTTTTTGCAAATCATTCCTAAAAAAAGAAAACCATCACAGCAATCAATGAGAGATATATCCTTATTCATCGATTGTGTTGAAGGTTTTTTTATACCTGCTGCTATGCCTTATGCAGAAAATGCGTGCTTACTGATTCAGGAATAGCGCTTACTTTTCCACCTGCTTCATGACTGCCGTCTTCTGCTGCTCATCGATCATATTTTCACGAATCATTGCATTCAGTACCTGAACCTGCCGATTTCTGGCTGCGGACTCATGATTACTCAGCTGATAATTTGCAGGAGATTGTGGAAGACCTGCCAAAAGCGTTGCCTCATCCAGCGTCAGATCCTTTGGTTCCTTATGAAAATATCCCTCACTTGCCGCCTTGATTCCGATATAATTATCTCCGTAATTGATCACGTTGACATACAGCTCCAATATTTCTTTTTTGCTCAGTTCCCTTTCAAGATCGTATGCGGTAAAAATCTCACTGACCTTGCGCAAATAGGACGGCTGATAGGTGTAATACATATTTTTTGCCAGCTGCTGCGTGATGGTGCTCCCTCCTCCGCGAATCTGCCCCGCCAGCACATTCTGGTACAGCGCTCTGGCCATGGAACGGTACTCCACCCCGTGATGCTCATAAAAGCGCCGGTCCTCAATTGCAACCGTTGCCTGCAGCAGCTCCTCGCTGATTTCATCATACGTTACATAGGACTTTTTATGTTTAATTTCCTCTACCTTTTCACTGATGCTGACCTCATTGGTAGCCTTGACATAATTTACAAAGCCAAGTCCTACAAACAGTGTGAGAGCAATCAAAACGATCAGCAGCAAAATCAGGAACAGTTTTCTTATAATCTTCACTTTATCACCATACTCATTATAGCATACTTATTCCCCTGTGAAGCTAACTTACAGATTCGTTATAAAATCGTCAGGAAACAGAAAGATTCTTCAAAATCAGAATACAAGAAACAAGATAAAATAAAACACGGTCATCACCGTGTTTTATCTGTTTGCGTTCACTGACTTCATTATCTGTTTAATCTGAGCCTCAGATGGTTTTCTTCCCATTTGTAAAAACATCGCACGAATCATTTTCTCGTTGATAGGCGGGTTTTCTCTAAGTTCTTTCTCGAATTTCTTTTTTGTGAAATAGAAACCGAGGAATCCCCCAATTGCCAATCCTACAAGGGTAAATAACACAGAGCTTAAAAAATCCATATGTAATCCTCCTTACAATAAGCATATTTTACTATTTTTATGGAGATTTTACAATAGTTTTCGCCCTATTTATCCACTTCTTGGACCAGAAGGCAGCGATATTTTCTTTTCAGCAGCTGATAAAACGGATTCGTGCAATCCTCCATGCAGGCCGCTCCCTCCCGTATGTACACCACATATACCCGGGATTTCAAAAAATGATCATAGCTGAGACAGTCCTTTCTGCACTCGATTTCCTTTTGAAAGAAAGCCTCCGCACTCTCTTGCAGGGACTGCATTTCTATCGGAATCTGGATTCTGCTTCTTTGCTGCTCATCCATCCCTTCCAGCAATGCCTGTATGTTCCCACTCTGCTTCATGATATCATAAAAGGCAGGCTGAATCGCATAACACAATTTCATAGATTATCACCCGCTTACATTGTACATCGCCCATTTGTGTGAGATTTGTAGAATTTTGTGGAACGGATTGCTTTTATGGCAGAAACCGCTGCAGCTTGAAGGTGCGGATTCTGGCCGATCAGACACAGCGAAAAACTGGTATACAGCATGAAAAGCCTTCAACGTTAAAAGGCAGAAATCGGGTTACGAATGTCCCGATTCCCACCTCATCATTCTTTATCTGTGTAAATCAATATCCGAGAAATCATATTTCTCAAGGGTAGATGCAATCGTCTTATCCTTGATTGCCAAATTTTCCTTGGTCATGCGTGCTTTCGCTTTCGGCATATTTTCTATAGTCGCCGGTCCGCAGATACAGCCGCCCTGACATGCCATACCCTCCAGAATGTCTGCCTGAAACCGATTCACCTTCATCATGAGCAGCGCTTTTTTGCAGGCATCGCTTCCATCTGCATATTCCGCTGTTACCGCCTCATCATTATTCTCCTTTAAAGCAACGGCAACCGCCTTGGATACACCACCGCCGACAGAGAAGAATCGTCCATAGGCAGAAGCGGTATCCTCTTCCTTCGCAGGAACATTTTCCGGAGAGATATGCCTGGATACAAACATTGCACCAAGCTCTTCGAAGGTGATACAGAAATCAACCTCACTGTCCTGAACCTCCTGCTTTTTCGCAACACATGGTCCCACGAATACGACCTTGCAATTCGGGTGATGCTTTTTCAGATAGCGCGTTGTCGCAACCATTGGGCTTACCATATGTGAAACACTGCTTTCATATACCGTCGGGAAATGCTGCTTCGCCATGTTTACGAAGGCAGGGCAGCAGGAGGTAGTGATTTTCTTTCCCTCTGCCTTGTGCTTTTTTGCATCTTCCTTTTCATACCATGCCACAGCATCCGCTCCAATAGCCGCTTCGTATACGTCGCTAAAGCCCAGCTCACGCATTGCCTGCATGATCTGCGGCAGCGTTGCGCTGTCAAACTGCCCCTGAATAGCAGGAGCAAACACCGCATAAACCTCTTCTTTTTTCTTCAGCAGCTCGATAACATCCAGCATCCAGGACATATCCTCGATTGCGCCAAACGGACATTTCACCTGACAGGCACCACAATTTATACATTTTGCCTCATCGATTTTCGCCAGTCCGTCTTCTCCCATACGGATCGCATCGACCGGACAGCTTTTCATGCAGGGACGCTGTGTTTCAACGATGGCATTGAACGGACATGCATTTTTGCAGGCACCGCATTCCTTACATTTATCATAATCGATGAAAGCGTGATCCTCCCCCATATGAATCGCATCAAATTTACATGCAGACAGGCAGGCCTTTGCCATACACTTCCGGCAATTATCCGTCACCTGTATTTTATGGATGCTGCAGCCGTCACATGCTGCTTCAATCACGCGTACAATCTGACGCTTTTTGTCATTCTCCACCGGTACCGGCGGCTTACCAAGTGCCATTCGCGTCCGCTGGCGTATGATTTCTTTTTCCTTATAAATACAGCAGCGGAATTCTGCATGTTTCCCCGGAATCAACAGATTCGCTACCTCATCACAGACGTCATCATTCAGTTTTCCATCAAACGCACGCTTGCTGACCTCTCTCAGTACGTCGAATTTAAACTGTCTGGCTTCGTGATCAAATAATGACATAATATCCTCCTCTATGCGCAAGCAGTATAAACAGCTTGTGCTTTTTTTAACATGATAATTATATCACAAAGCGTACGTATAAAAAAAGCGGTAAATCGTAAAAATTTACAGCTTTTTATGTATTTATACTTTTTTTCAGCAGATATCCTGCTGCTTCTCTTTCTTCTTTCGTCCCGGCTTATATTCAATATATAGAATGGAGGAGAAAATCAGACAGGCTCCGAGTATCATCGGAGGACTCATTACCTCCCCCAGCAGCAGGAAGGAGAAGATGGAAGCAAACAGCGCCTCCATGGACAGGATCAGGGATGCGCTGTTGGCAGTTGTAAATTTCTGCGCAAAGGTCTGCAGCAGATAGGCAAGCAGAGTTGACACAAAAATCAGATAGGCCACATTTCCTGCCGCATGCCAGTTAAAGGAGGTCGGCGGCTGTTCCAGCGTCAATGCACATATCGTGGAAATAACGCCGGCTGTCATCATTTGCAAAGCGGTCATGCACACCGTATCCACATGGGCAGAGTAGCGTTCCAGCGCAATGATATGCAATGCGAAGAACAAGGCGCAGATAAGGGACAGCATATCGCCGAAGCCCAGCATGAGTGCATCCTTTTTCAACGTCAGCAGTGCAATACCCACAATGCACAGCAATGAAGCAATCAGCTCCTTGCGGGAGGGACGCCGATGCCAAAGCAGCCAGAGCAGATAGGGCACAAACACCACATTGGTAGCGGTCAGAAATGCATTCTTACTCGGCGTTGAATACTTCAAGCCAAAGGTTTGAAAGGCAAACGCCAGAAACAGAAATATCCCTGTCACGATTCCATGTCCAATCGTTGCACGATCCAGCCTGCGCAGCTTTTTCCAGCAGATCAGCAGTGGAAAAACAGCAGCCCCTACAAAACGTATCATCATGATATAAAACGGAGACAACGCATCCAGCGCTCCGTCGGTAGCGATGAAACCGCCTCCCCAGACAACGGTAACAACCACCAGTATCATATTTGCGTATATTTTTTTCATAATTCACCTCATTGGTCAACATCATACCACAGCCTTTTCGCTGCCGCAAGTATTCTTTATCAGGAAATATAAGCTTTTTTCGTATCCTTTTTACAGTCGAAGTCCCCGTCCCATGCAAGCAAAAAAAGGATTGCTATTTCTCTATCTCCATATTATAATAATACCCATGAGAAATCAGTCTCGTTTTTTTATACAATTTAAGAGAGAGGAAGCGTTTGTATGAGATTACTGGAAGAATACATAAAAAAATACGGCAATGCTCTGAATGAGGATGTTTTGAAGGTGGATGCTTTTTTGAACCATCAAATCGATGCACAGCTGATGATGGAGCTGGCAAAGGATTTCAAAGAGCATTTCAAGGATAAGCACATCACCAAAATTGCGACAATTGAGACAAGTGGTATCGCACCCGCAGTCATGCTCGGTTACTTGCTGCAGGTTCCCGTTGTCTATTTCAAAAAGGATACCTCCCGGATCATGAAGGACGATCTGTATACCTGTCAGATCCATTCCTTTACCAAAAACAAGGATTATGATATCATCTGCAGTAAGAAATATTTGTCCGCTGATGACCATGTCCTGTTTCTGGATGATTTCATGGCGAATGGTGAGGCATGTCTTGGCGGGATTGAAATACTGAAGCAGGCAAACGCTGTTATCGAAGGCATAGGAATCGTAATTGAGAAAGCCTTTCAGCAGGGGCGCCTGAAGGTAGAGGCGCAGGGGTATCCGGTGTATTCTCAGGCACGCATCGCTTCCCTTTCACAGGGAATGATTACATTCGTTTCCGAAGAGTACGAGGTTGCATAGGCGAATATTATACATAATCCGGACACTGTCCGGTTTTTTTTCTGCTTTTGGTATGCCCCACACCCCCGTACATAGTGATTGCGAGACTGTATCTTTTTATTGAAGCTGCACACGCTCCCCCTCTGCCGCACCCTCGCTTATTTCACCGCTGAAATATCCTAAGGATTATTCAATCTGCAAAGGATGCAATACTTCAATAAAAAAGGAAGACTGCACAGCGATTTCGTAATCGCATACACTCTTCCCTTCTACATATATGTGAAAGCATACACAGCAGAACTGCCTGTTCGGCTGCATCAATCCTCTGCTTTTCTGACCTCCAGCTTTTTCACGACACTCACAAGAAGCGGTATCATCACCAGCTGCAGCACAATGCCGGGTATCGCAGTAACAAAGGCGGCAGTTAAAAATATCTGCACGGTATATGCCTTGTGTGCCATGCTCAGCAGCACCAGGTTGGCAAGTCCGCTGACTGCCCTTCCTGCCAGCATCGTGATAATTAAAGAAGGATACAGCGGCAGCTTTTTTGTCATCCATCCGCTCAAAAAGCCATACGTCGACAGCTCCAAACACATGGCAATTCCGGTCGGCATGAGCGGCGGCATGCCGGTTAATGCACTCGACAGCAGCGGTGTCAGCATGCCAACCAGAGCGCCATAGGCGGGGCCGCACACAAATCCGCACAGCAATACCGGTATATGCATCGGCAGAAAAACTGTGCCTGCCTGCGGTCCGAAGGAATGAAAGGCAAAGGGCAGTACAAGCCCCAATGCCAGAAAGAATGCTGACAGTGTCAGCTGTTTGACCTGATTACTCATAAAATCCCCCTATTTTGTTACGGCAGAAAACATATCCTCATAGATTTTTTTCAGCTCCTGCGTTTCCTTTTCTGTCATTTTCCGTTCATGCGCATCATGACCATCCACCGTACCAATGTGTCCGGAAACAGCCTTTCCATCCTTTACGACCACGACAAAGGGCACGTAAAGCTGATACTCACCTTGATCATCCTTTTCCATAAACTGCTTTGTATAGGAAATCATCTCCAGCTTCTGCTTTGGTGTATAGAGAAGCTCCTTCTTGTCATCTCTTGTTCGTATGTATAAGATATGCTGCTTATCTGCCTTCGCGACTTCATTCATCACAGGCAGTGCCTCCACACACCACGGACAGCTTGGATATCCGAAATACAGGATTGCACTTTCCTTTTTCTGAAATACGGAAAGAGCCTCCTGCATATCCGAATCTACAAACTGATTTTTTGTTTCCCTAAAATCCTTATATCCGCTCATATCCGCACTTTCATCAATTCCGCAGGCACTGCTTTTATCTGTTTCATCTGAGCAGTAGGCATCCTTTTTATTCGGTTCTGACTTATCTGTCTCCGTATTTGCACTGCATGCGCATAACAGGCTGACCATGAGCAGCAGAACGATTTTTTTCATAAAATCACCTCATTTGTCTGTGTTGATTATATCATACCTGTCTGTAAAATCACATAAAAACCATATAAAATATATCATCAGGAAAAGAACCGACTCCCTATCCAGTCAGTGGGATACTGTAAATTTCCTTCAGCTCATATCAAGCACAGATGTAATGTCGTTTTTACTGAACAGTATTATGTATTGCTTTTCACCATATGTTCCAGCGTATCGAAAGGGAAAAGAAAACGGACAGCTTCACCATCCGTTTCTTTCGATCAGTCCTTCAGCAGTGTAACAAGAACCGCCTTTTGCGCATGTAGACGATTTTCCGCTTCGTCGAAGATTTCATCCGCATGAGCTTCAAATACCTTCTCTGTAATTTCCTCTTCCCGATGTGCAGGCAGGCAGTGCAGTACCATGGCATCCGCTTTTGCCACAGCCATGCATGCATCATTGATCTGATAGATGCCCTCAAAGATCTTCCTGCGTTGAGCAGCCTCCTGCTCTTCCCCCATGCTCGCCCACACATCCGTCACCAGTACATCCGCATCCTTCGCGGCCTCCAGCACATTCTGGGTCAGTGTGAAGCGTCCGCTGGCCTGTGCACGCTTCGTGATTTCCTCATCCGGCAGATATTCCAGCGGGCAGGCACATGCCACCTCCATGCCGGCGAGAATTCCACCGTTGATCAGGGAATTCGCCATATTATTTCCGGCACCGATAAAGCACATTTTCAAACCCGTAAGAGTACCCTTGTGTTCCCGAATCGTCTGTAGATCTGCCAGCACCTGACAGGGATGCACATAGTCTGTCAGACCATTGATAATCGGAATGCTTCCATATTCCGCAAGCTCCTCTACATCGGAATGCTTGTACGTGCGAATCATAATGCCATCCAGATAGCGGGACAGCACACGTGCCGTATCCTTGATTGGCTCTCCGCGTCCCAGCTGCATATCATTGGCATTCAGATACAGTGCAGTGCCACCCAGCTGTGCCATTCCCGTTTCAAAGGAAACACGGGTTCTGGTGGATGATTTGGTAAAAATCATACCAAGCGTTTTATTTCGCAGGTATGGCGTAAACACACCCTTTTTCACTTCTTTTTTCAGACTGTCTGCCAAATCCAGCAGATCATACAGCTCTTCCTTTGTCAAATCTGCAAGTGTCAGTAAATGCTTCATCGTCTTCCTCCTTACGCAATCTGCGTCAGTACAGCTTCCATAACATCCATCGCTTCCTTCAGCTCATCCAGCGTGATGGTAAGCGGAGGCAGCAGGCGGAGCTTGTCCTTAGCCGTTAAAAGCAATACGCCCTTTTCAATGCATGCAGCCACAACATCCCTGGCTGTAACACCATCCAGAACCACACCACGCATGAGTCCCAGACCATTGACCTGTACGACATGCGGCATTTCGCTCAGTCGCTGCTCTACATAAGCACCCTTTTTTTGAACAGCGCTCAGAAACGCTTCATCCATGCGCTTTAATACAACATATGCACCGGCACAGGCAATGGGATTGCCACCGAACGTTGTACCATGATCGCCGGGATGAAAGGTGTCGGATACCTTTTCCGACAACAGGACACCACCAATCGGAAGACCGTTCCCCAGCCCCTTTGCTGTGGTAACGATATCCGGATGAATCCCATACTGTTCATACGCATACAGGGTACCGCAACGCCCGATACCGGTCTGCACCTCATCCACGATCAGCAGGATGTCCCGCTCCCTGCACAGCTCTGCCACCGCGCTCACAAACGCCGGCTCCAGTGGAAGTACACCGCCTTCTCCCTGAATCATCTCCAGCATGACAGCACAGGTACGCTTGCTGACTTTGCTTTTCAAATCCGCGATATCATTGGCAACCGCATGTACAAATCCGGGTGTAAAGGGATCAAAATGCTGGTGGAAATGATCCTGTCCGGTTGCACTCAACGCCGTAATGGTTCGTCCGTGAAAGGAATTCACCAGCGTGATGATTTCATGCCGTCCAGAGCCATAATGATCACTGGAATATTTTCTGGCAACCTTGATTGCACCTTCATTCGCCTCTGCTCCGGAATTCGCAAAAAACATATTGGTAAAGCCGCATCGCTCACACAGCAGCTCTGCCACATCACTGTCCGGCTGTGAATAATACAGATTGGACACATGCGGAAGCGTGGCCGCCTGGCTCGCAACAGCCTGTACCCATGCATCATCCGCATAGCCAAGTGCATTTACACCGATACCGGCTGTCAGATCCAGATATTCCTTTTCATTTTCATCATATACCCGACAGCCCTTGCCATGCGTCAGCACAACATCAAAGCGTGCATACGTGTGGGCGATATAGTGCTGATCATTCTCTTTTATACCCATATTCTCACTCCTCTACCAGGGTTCCGATGCCTTCTTCACTGAACATTTCAATCAGGATGGAATGCGGAACCCGTCCATCGATAATCACCGCCCGCTGCACAGAGCCCTGTACAGCTGTCACCAGACAGTCCACCTTGGGAATCATCCCGCCGCTGATGACACCATCCTTTTTCAATTCCTCGATTTCGGATAACGTCGCTCTTGGAATCAGCGAGCCTTCATCCTCGGGATTTCGTAAAAGCCCCGGTATATCGCTAACCAGAATCATATTTTCCGCATGCAGCTTGGCCGCAATACTGGCCGCTGCCGTATCTGCATTGATGTTATAGGCATGTCCTGCCGCGTCACAGCCGACACTGGCCACCACCGGAATATAGCCCTTTTCAATGATATCCAGAATCAGCTCCTCATGAATCTCCTCGATTTCACCGACATAGCCGAGATCGCCCTCATCCACCGTATACTGCCTTGCCTCAATACAATTGGCATCCATTCCGCTGATGCCGACCGCTCTGGCCCCCTTCTGGTTGATCAGGGACACCAGATCCTTATTCGTTTTTCCAGCCAGCACCATCTGTACAACATCCATTGTTTCCTCATCTGTATAGCGCAGTCCTGCGACAAAGCGTGACTGCTTACCAACCTTATGCAGCATACCGTTGATTTCCGGCCCTCCGCCGTGCACCAGCACGACATGCACACCGATTTCCGACAGCAATACAATATCCGTCATGACATTTTGCTTCAGCGTTTCATTTTTCATGGCGTTTCCGCCGTATTTAATGACAACGATTTTACCGTTATACTTCTGTATATACGGAAGTGCCTTGGACAATATGGTCGCTTTCTGTATGGCATCTATTTTCAATGTACTCACATCTCCCTTATCCTATGTTCGATAGTCTCCATTGATTTTCACATAATCATACGTCAGGTCACAGCCCCACGCCGTAGCCTGTGCACTCCCCTGCTTCATATCAATCAGAATATCAATTTCACTCTCACTTAAAATACAAAGTGCCTCTTCCTCATCAAAGCCGCAGCCTGCGCCATCCTTACATACCAGCATACGGCCTGCCTTACTGGCTAGCGTGACATCCACCTTATGAATATCAAAATCCCCCTCTGCATATCCGATGGCACACAGGATACGCCCCCAGTTGGCATCACGTCCGAACATGGCAGCCTTGAACAAAGAGCTTGTGACAACGGATTTTGCAATCGCTTTCGCTGTTTTCGTATCCTTGGCAGAGGCTACCCTGCAGGTCAGCAGCTTGGTAGCTCCTTCCCCGTCCTTGGCGATATTTCGACTTATTTCCACACAGATTTCCATCAGTGCCTGCTTAAAGGCTTCATAATCCTCATTACGCTCACAGATTTCCGGATTCTTTGCCAGACCATTCGCAAGAATACTCAGCATGTCATTCGTTGAGGTATCTCCATCGACACTGACCATATTGAAGGTGTCTGCGACTACCTCATGCACAACGGCATCCAGCAGCTCGGCAGAAATCGCCACATCGGTTGTGAGGAATGCCAGCATCGTTGCCATGTTGGGGTGAATCATACCGCTCCCCTTGGCCATACCGCCGATATGACATACCCTGCCCTGCAGCGTAAAGGTCACTGCGAATTGTTTCTTAAAGGTGTCTGTGGTCATGATTCCCTCACATGCATCGCTTCCGCCCTTCACATCCAGTGCAGAAACCAGCTCCTGCATGTGCTCTTCAAACGGTGTAATGCTCAGCGGCTCACCAATGACTCCGGTAGAAGCAACGATGATATCCTCTGCGTTTAGATTCAGTTCCTGTGCGCAAAGCTCACACATGCGATTTGCGATTTCCTCTCCATTGGCGTTGCAGGTATTTGCATTGCCGGAATTGCAGATGATCGCCTGGGCATGACCGTCCTGCAGATGCCGCTTTGTAACAGCGATCGGTGCTCCCTTCACCTTGTTTAATGTATATGTGCTGGCAGCCGTACACATGACACTGCTGTAAATCAGAGCCAGATCCTTTTTCGAGCGGTTCCTGCGTATCCCGCAGTGAATTCCAGCAGCCTGAAAGCCCACAGGTGCACAAATACCGTTTTCCATCCAAGTAACCATAATCAATTTCCTTTCCCTAGAAGGAGGCAGGCACATACATCAGCCCGCTGTCCTCCTTACAGTCGAACAGAATGTTCATATTCTGTATGGCCTGTCCGGCAGCACCCTTCACCATATTATCGATGGCCGATACCAGAATCAGGCGGTTATTGCGAGCCTCCATATGCAGGGATACATCGCAGAAATTCGAATACTTAATATATTTCAAATCCGCACAGCTGCCCAGAGGCAGTACGCGGACAAAGGGTTCGTCCTGATAGAACAGCCGATACATCGTCCAAAGCTCCTCCAGAATTGCTTCATCCGTCAAATCCACATAAATCGTTGAAATGATACCGCGGTTAATGGGCAACAGGTGCGGTGTAAAGGTAATGCTGGCTTTGCTGTGGCACAGCTCGGACAGAGTCTGTTCAATTTCCGGTGTATGGCGGTGTGCCGCAACCTTATACGGAGCAAAGGCTTCGTTGCAGCGCGGGAAATGTGTGTTATCACTCAGTCCCTTGCCTGCCCCGGTTGTCCCTGACTTCGCATCGATGATGATATGCTGCTCATTGACCAGCCCCAGCTTCATGAGCGGTGCAAGTGCCAGCGCGATGCTGGTTGGATAACAGCCCGGATTACCAATGATATCCGCCCCTTTGATTTGCGCACGATACAGCTCCGGCAAGCCGTACACAGCCAATTCATGGAGCTCACTGTCATGATAATCCAGCTTGTACCATTCCCTGTAATCCTGCTCATCACGCAGACGGAAATCCGCCCCCAGATCAATGAATTTCACATGAGCATCATAGCATTTGCGTGCCAGCGGCTCACTGAGTCCGTGCGGCAGGGATGCAAATACGATATCCGATGCTGCAATCACCGTGTCCTCATCGCTGAACACCATATCACAGAGCTGGTAAAAGCCCGGATATAATTCACTGATAGGCTTTCCGGTATAGCTTTGGGAGCTGATTGCCGTCAGCTCGGCATATGGATGCATCAGCAGCAGCCGCACAAGTTCTGCACCGGCATAGCCGCTGGCTCCAATGACCCCCGCTTTAATCAATTTCATCTGCATCCATCTCCTTTTGTATCGCTTTCACATGTTCAATATGTGCGGCAACGATTTCCGGAGCCGGTCCGCCGATGACCTTTCGCTGTTTCACACAGGTCTCCAGAGAAATCGCTTCATAGATGTCTTCTTCAAACTCATCACTGAAGCTTTTATACTCATCCAGTGTCAGTGTTTCCAGTGTTTTTTCCTGTTCCTGTGCATAGCTTACCAGTCTGCCCAAGACCCGGTAGGCGTCCCGAAATGCCATGCCCTTCTTCGTCAGATAATCGGCGCAGTCGGTCGCATTGATAAAGCCCCTGGCGGCTGCATTACGCATATTATCCTTGCGAATTGCAGCGCTTTTGAGCATCGGTGTAAAGGTGGTCAGACACAGCTGCACTGTATGAAGGGCATCAAAAACTGCCTCCTTATCCTCCTGCATATCCTTATTATAGGCAAGCGGAAGTCCCTTCATCATCGTCAGCAGCGTCTGTAAATCGCCATAGACCCGTCCGGTTTTTCCACGAATCAGCTCTGCCACATCCGGATTCTTCTTCTGCGGCATAATGCTGCTTCCTGTCGCAAAGGCATCGTCCAGCTCCATAAATTTAAATTCCCAGGAGCACCAAAGAATCACCTCTTCCGCAAAACGGGACAGATGCATCATAACCATAGAAAGATCGGATGCAATTTCTATACAGAAGTCGCGATCACTGACACCGTCCAGAGAATTCATGCTGATGCTGTCAAAGTGAAGCTGCTCCTTTACAAATTCCCGGTCAATCGGATAGGTGGTAGCTGCCAGAGCACCGCTTCCCAGCGGGAGTGTGCGAATTCGCTTCTGTGCCTCCTGCAATCGCTGAAGGTCGCGTAAAAACATCTCCGCATATGCCATCAGATGATGCGCAAAGGTGATGGGCTGCGCACGCTGCAGATGCGTGTAGCCCGGCATGATGGTTTCCGTATGCTCCTGTGCCTTTTCACACAGGACCGTAAGCAGCTCCTGCAGCTTGTCACATACCGTACGTACCTCATCACTGCAATACATACGGGTATCCAGTGCCACCTGATCATTACGGGAGCGCGCTGTATGCAATCGCTTTCCCGCATCCCCGATCCGTTTTGTAAGCTCCTGCTCCATGAACATATGAATATCCTCGGCTGAGGGATCAATCAAAAGCGCGCCGCTCTCAATATCTCTTTGAATCGCTTCCAGCCCCTGCGCGATGGCAGCACCGTCTGCTTTTGAAATAATTCCCTGCTTTGCAAGCATGGCCGCATGCGCCATGGAGCCTTTTATATCCTGTGTAACCATAAGATGGTCAATGGAAATACTGGAGTTGAAATCATTCAGCCGCTGATCCGCTTCCTTCTTGAATCGTGCATCCCATAAATTCATATGCTCTCATCCTCTCTTTTCCTTGTATGCCAGAAGGCAGTGCAGTCTAAATGCTGCAGCATTCAACAGACTCCCCTTCTTATCTATATTTATTTCTTCCTTTTTTCATCCATGATCGCCTTTACCTTGATTGGCAGCCCATACAGATTGATAAAGCCTGCGGAATCATTTTGATCATAGGAATCATCCTCACCAAAGCTTGCAATCTGCTCGGAATATAAGGTATATGGCGAGGAAATGCTGGCCGGTGTAAGATTTCCCTTATACAGCTTGATTTTCACCTCACCGCTCACGGTTTCACTTGTCTTATCGACAAAGGCACTCAATGCTTCACGAAGCGGAGTGAACCATTGTCCGTTGTAGAGGATTTCACCGAATTTAATTCCTACCCCCTGCTTGTAATGCATGGTTTCCTTATCCAGACAGATGGATTCCAGCCACTGATGCGCCTTATATAAAATGGTTCCGCCCGGTGTTTCATAAACACCACGGCTCTTCATTCCCACCAGCCGGTTTTCTACCATATCAATGATACCGATGCCGTTGGCACCGCCAATCTCATTCAGCTTTGTTACCATTGCCTGACCGCCCAGCTTTTCACCATTTAATGCTGTCGGAATTCCCTTCTCAAAGGTCAGAGTGATATAAGTCGGTGTATCCGGAGCCTGTTCCGGGGTCACTCCCATCTCCAGTATGTCATCATACTGCGGCTCATTCATCGGATCCTCCAGATCCAGCCCCTCATGGCTTAAATGCCACAGATTTTTATCCTTGGAATAATTGGTTTCTCTTGAAATCTTTAACGGAATGTTATGCGCTTCTGCATAATCAATTTCATCATCTCTGGATTTCAGCTCCCATGTTCTCCATGGCGCTATAATCGGCATATCCGGTGCAAACGCCTTGATTGCCAGCTCGAAGCGTACCTGATCATTCCCCTTACCGGTACAGCCGTGACAAATAGCGTCTGCCCCCTCCTGTTTCGCGATTTCCACCAGCTTCTGTCCAATCAGCGGACGTGCAAAGGCTGTACCCAGCAGATATACATCCTCATAAATGGCATTGGCTTTTAAACAGGGATAGATATAATCCTCCACAAATTCATCCTTCAAATCCAGAATATACAGCTTGCTGGCACCGGTCTTGATCGCTTTTTCCTCAAGTCCATCCAGCTCTGTTCCCTGTCCTACATCCGCAGAAACCGCAACGACCTCACAGTTATTGTAATTTTCCTTCAGCCACGGGATGATAATGGAGGTATCCAGCCCTCCGGAATATGCAAGTATTACCTTCTTAATGTCTTTTGTTTCCATGTTCTTCTCCTCTTCTTTCTGTTATTCTTTCTCTACGTTCATTGTAACACGTTTTCAGCCCTTCTCGTCGTTTTCATCGTCGTTTCATCATATTTTTCATATCCTCACCTCATGTACAAAAAAAGCGCCGTTCGATATACTCGAAAGACGCTTGCACGCGGTACCACTTCCGTTGCTCTGTCAGAGACAGAACCCCTTGTTTCATAACGCAGAAAGATCGCGTCCCATGATACTTGATTCCCACAGGCTCTAGCAGGTGCGCTTCCCCATACGTTTCACAACAGCCTTCCACCATCGCTGTCTCGCTTTTGATTCCGGTATGACTACTCTCCTGCATCATCGATTTGTTGAATACATCATACTACTGTGAAAACTCAATGTCAACCTTTAATTTCATAAATTTACATTTCGCTATCATTTCTTTCAATTTTATTACAAAATAAACTGATTTCTTTCATTTCATATCATTTCAAGCAAGACTGCTTTGACAATCCCTGCGGAATACAGTAGAATTTAACCATACATATGAAATAACCGTCAGGAGGGAATTTTATGAACTTTATCTTTATTTCTCCGCACTTTCCGGAAAGCTACTGGCTGTTCTGTCAGGGACTGAAGAACAACGGTGTCAATGTGCTGGCGATTGCGGACACTCCGTACAACTCGTTAAGCACCAATCTGAAGAATTCCATCAATGACTTCTATCAGGTTTCCAGTCTTGAAAACTACGATGAAATGCTGCGGGCAGTTGCCTGGTTCACCTATAAGCATGGAAAAATTGACTGGATCGAATCAAACAATGAATACTGGCTTCGTCAGGATGCAGCGCTGCGCAGAGATTTCCATGTTGAAACCGGATTCCCCTGCGAAGCGCTTGACAACTGTCAGAGCAAGCATCGCATGAAGGAGTTTTTCGCGGCTGCCGGATTGAAAACCGCCCGCTGGCAGCTGACAACCAATCTGGAGGATGCACAGAAATTTACAGAGCTTGTCGGATATCCGATTGTAATCAAGCCGGATATCGGTGTAGGTGCCAGTGATACGCACAAAATCAAAAACGGGGATGAGCTGCGCACTGCCTTTGCTCATGGCTTTAAGGAAGCTATGATTATGGAGGAATACATAAACGGGAGCTGTTTTTCCTTTGACGGTATTACAAACAGTAAAAAGGAGCTGCTGTTTGTGACCTCTCATCAGTACACGGATAGTATTATGGATGCTGTCAATGAACAGAAAAATATCGGCTGTTATTCCTATAAGGATATTCCTGCCGATATCATGGAGGCCGGTACCCGCAGTGTGGAAGCCTTTGATACACGCAGCAGATTCTTCCATTTTGAATTTTTCCGTCTGCTGGAGGATCAGCCGGTTGGTAAAAAAGGCGATATCATCGGCCTTGAGGTCAATATGCGCCCGCCTGGCGGCTTCCTGCCGGATATGATCAACTATGCCAATGACAGCAATGTCTATCAGCTGTGGGCAGACATGATCGTTCATGACACGATCCATTACCAGCAGGTGCGCAAGTATTCCTCCGGCTTCATCGGAAGAAGAGACCGCCTGCACTATGCACATACCACGCAGGATATTCAGGACACCTATCGCGACAGTATTCTGATGATTCGCCGTCTTCCTGCGGCCCTTGCCACTGCTATGGGGGATGAGGTGATTGTGGCACGCTTTAAAACCGAGGAGGAGATCCTTGATTTCTTCCGCTATGTACAGGAATAAAAAATCGATAAAGCAGGATACCCCTTTTTTGAAAAAGGTCATAAAAAGAGATTTCTTAAATGATGAGCTTCATTTTTGAAACCTCTTTTTCTATTATCCATATATAATCTGGATGACACAGTGTTCTTTTATTATCTCAAAGGCCTGTAGCCCTATAATGCGGCACGCAGCACAGCCTCCACCTTTTCCTTTGTCGGTACACCCTCCAGCAGCTTAACACCATCCACGAAATAGGTTGGAACATACCAGTAATCCAGAGAATCCGCAAGCTCCTTCTGTTCCTGTTCCTCAATCGCCTCTATGTTTACACCCCGCAGCTCAGGATAGCTGTCCTGCAATTCCTTTACCATTGCGAATGCCGCTTTGCAATGCGGACATCCCTTCAAATACATCATACGTACATGCTTCATGAACATCATCTCCTTTATATTACTATAGCACAGCATGCCCAAAAACCACAGAAATATGCCTACAGCAGCATTGTCAGCGCCAGCAAAAGCTGTGCAGTGTAGTACAGACTCAGATTCCATCGTGTCATGCGCGTTGTGTTGCGATTGCCAAACAGCATAAATGCCAGAATCAAATCGCTCAATACAAAGCACAGGGATGCAATATTCAGGATGCCACCATACAGCATGCCATCCTGCAAATGCCACAGAGCGCACGCTTCCATAAATAAAATAACAGCAGCATACACCGTACTCGGAAGACGCATCTCCTGGAAATCTACCTGTTTTTTCTTCAGAACTTCAATCACGAGCAATGCCAGCAGAATTGAACATATTGCGACCAGAATCCCCGCTTTCACCGGCATGACAAAAAGTGCAGCTACATACGCGAGATGCCCGAACAGGAAAAAAAGCAATCCACCCAGAAAGAAGAGGTTCTTCCTTTTTGGATAGCAAAACGGCAGGGCCAGCAAAACATCCCCAATCGCTCCCGATACAAGTCCTATCAGCATCCATTCACCATAGCGCCTGTCAACACATGCTGCAAATGCGCAGAAGCCGACGAGCAGAAAACAGAAGGAGGAAGCACTTTTCCAGAACAGGGATGTAAATGCGGAGGAATGCTCCTTAAAAATATAATACACAACAACGAAAAGAAACAGCAGACATGCAATTTTGATCATAGCCTCGCTCCCTTTTCTATCCCAATTATAACAAACCCAACATCATCTGACATCATTTTTGTGCTATAATACTGACCATGAGGTGATGGTATGATTGAGAAACGAGATATTTATATCCCCTGCTTTCAGGATATGAGAATGCTGCATATCTATCTGCCGGAGGATTATGAGAAGGAAACAAGACATTACCCTGTCCTGTATATGTTTGACGGGCACAACCTGTTTTATGATGAGGATGCGACATTTGGCAGAAGCTGGGGGTTAAAGCGATGGCTGGATGAGCATACGATGCCTCTCATCGTTGTCGGTGTGGAATGCAATCACGAGGGAAATCGCCGGCTGGAGGAATTTTCTCCCTATGATTTCAGTGATGCGACGGTTGGCTTTATTCACGGACAGGGGAAAGAGCTGATGGAGTGGATGAGCAGCGACCTCAAGCGGTGGATCGATCATGCCTATCGAACATTGCCAGGAAAACACCACACAGCCATCGGTGGAAGCTCTATGGGTGGTTTGATGGCACTGTATGCGGTTGTCCATCACTGTGATATTTACAGTAAGGCGGCAGTCCTCTCCCCTTTCATTTATCGTTTAAAGGATGAGCTTCTAACTGAAATCCGGGCCTGTCCCAAGCTGCGTTCTCATAAAATTTATATCTCATGGGGGAGTGATGAATTTCGCACCAAGCAGCAGCTGGCGCTTGCCAGTGGCAGAATACTCGAGCTGATGCGCTGTCTTGAGGAGAAGGAGGCAAAGGTATATCCCAACCTCGTTTTCAAGGGACGGCATAATGAGGAAAGCTGGGAACAGGAGCTGGATACCGTCCTGACATGGCTGTTTACCGAATAAAAAAGCGGACATTTGAAATCCGCTTTTTCTGTATTCACAGCAGAATATTCGCAATCACCAAAACGAGCATAATCAAGAGGAGCACAGCCAGCAGAATCAGAAAATCTCTGCGATACCGGTTCCAATATGCCTGCATATCATTTCCGTATGCAATATCCTTCTGCAGCCGCTCTCTGACAGCCTTTGTCATCACGATTTTCTTACGTCCTGACATTGCCGTCCCCTCCTTTCCCTATCTATATCATACCATAGGATATGCGGATGTACATACTTCTGGAATAATCAGATGAGTTTTGGGAAAGGTTGTCCGCATACTACTCCGTCAGGGAAATATAATAGGGTACGATATTCACATATGCTCCATCGCTCTGCAAAAAGCCGCCCGGTATCGTGCCCAGAGAATGAAATCCCAGACTCTCATACAAATGCCGTGCGGAAGCATTGCTCTCTACGACTGCGTTAAATTGCAGAATGCGAAAGCCTAAACTTCTTGCGGTCTTCATACAGTCCAGCACCAGCGCCTTGCCGATATGCTTTCCTCTTTGCTTCTGATTCACAGCAAAGCTGGCATTGCATATATGTCCGCACCGGCCGACATTATTCGGATGCAGGATATACAGCCCCACCACAGTATCCTCATCGATGCAGACACGCGTTTTGCTCTGCGAGGAAAAAAAGACATCGCCGCTTTGCTCATCCAGCTGCTCCAGCTGAGGAAAAGCATTTCCCTGGGCGACTACAGCATTCCATATGCGACACATCTGTGACAGATCATTCACTTGATAATCCCGCAGCATCCGCTATTCTCCATTGATGATCAGCTCCCTGGTTGTTCGCTTGGGAACATGATGCACATCCTGTGCATCCCGGTAATATGTCGTATCTCCCTGTACATTTACATCCTCAAGTACAATCGTTTCGTCCGGTTTTCCAATAGCCACAACCAGCAGCGGCACGAGATTTTCGCTCAGCTTCAGCACCTCATGCAGCGCATTCTTTTGAAAGCTGCCGATCATACAGCCGCCAAGCCCCAACTCAGCAGCACGCAGCAGCATCGTCTGAGCGACAATGCCGACATCCTTCTGATAAGCCTCCAGTGCAGTTGAAATGGCAGTATCCTGACAGATTACAATAAAGGCTCTGGGACAATGTCCCTCATACGGCACCTCTTTCTTTAGGGCTTTTGCCCACGCGGTTAAGGGCTGAATCTGATTCGTCTTTTCCCTCTCACATGCCAGATAGTATTTCAGCGCCTGTTTATTAACGCTGGACGGTGTCAGTCTGGCATGCTCTACCAGATCGACCAGCTCTTCCCTGGTAACCGCTCTTGTTTCATCATATCCCCGATAGCTTCGGTTTTTCAATAACAGATCCTTCAGCATAAAGATCCCTCCTCGTATCCATTATAGCACTGCACATGCACATCTCATAGCTCCTGATTATAGATTTTTGAAACCTGCTTCCTGTTGCGGATAATCAGCAGGAAGATAGCAAGCATCGAAAACGAAGCAAACAGCAGTGCCGTCAACGGGTAGGATACGTATTGTGCAATTACACCTGCGCTGAATCTGGAAGCCATCATAATGAGGGCAACCAGCACCTGAAACAACGCATTCACCCTTGCCCGCATGTGAGAGGGCAAATAGTTTTGTGTACTGGCCTCCCGTATATTCAGGGAATTGATGCCCAGAAAGCCGCAGGTAAACCGATTGACAACCATGAGCGGATAAGGAAGAAACAGGAAAACCATATCCAGGGATTCATAAACCGCATAGACACTGACAGCAACCCGGTAGCGTTTCTTCGCCGGAATATGCAGGACGTAATGCATCAGACCGCCAGCCATGCGTCCAATGGTATCCGCTGTTGTCAGAAACGCATACATCGTCGTTGTGAGTATGGGAGATGATTGAAACATCGCCATGGTCACCAGATTGATCCCCTCTGCCGAAGCATTGGTTACCGCCATGTAGCCGTAAATGGAACGGATTCCCTTTTCTTTTTTCAAATAACGAAAGCCATCCATTAAATCTCCTTTATATTTCTGCAAGGTAAACACCCGCTTTCCGATTGTTTCCTGATAGCGTATGCGCGCTTCAAACAGAGCTGCTGTCAGCAACAGAATTCCCTCCATCGCACAGATCCAGGCAATCCCCAGATGTACATACAGCAGGGATGCAACCGGTGTGAATAACGCTGTCACACTGGGATAAATCAAGGAGGATACGGAATAGCCCCTCTGCGCAAAGCCCTTGGGAATCAGATCAGGATACAGGGAGGAATATGCCAGAGAATAAATGGCTCCAAAGGATGCGGTAAGCAGGGAAAATATCAGATAGCCCGCATAAGAAAATTCCTGCATAAGCAGAAAGGCGGCAAACAGCAGATACAGAATGCCATTTCCACTATCCAGCATAACAATCAAGCGCTTTCTGCAGCATCCATCGACCAGCGGTGCTGCCAGAATGGGAATCAGAACCGTCGGCATCAGGGATATCGCAGTGAAGATTCCAGTCATAAGGGTTGATGAGGTATGGTCGAATACCACAAGCGACAGTGCAAAGCTCATAGCGGTAGAACCAATTGCACTGATCAGTGTCCCCAGTGTTATAATTATAAAATCATGTGACCATAGGGTCTTTTTCATAGGTATCATCTCCTGCGTTTAGTATACCGTATGATTCGAATATAAAAAATACCCTGTATTTGGGAAAATAGTGTCCAAATATCAGGGTTAAGCCATCATAAATTAGCTTGCTCAGGAAAATTTCGTTTCCTCCATCAGCTTCATGACCTCCTTGTACCTGCGCTTCTTCTTTAACGCAGCAATGAGGTAGGACAGATGAAACTGACAGAAGCCATGGAAATAACGGGAAGTGTCACAGAGCGTATACAGGCAGTCGATATAGGCCTCTGCATCCACGGCAGTTCCATAGCGGTATCTTACAAACTGCACGATTTCCCTGCGACCGTCTGCCCCATGTGAATCCAGCTGCCTCTCCATCTCCTGTACATAGCGAAGGCCCTCCTTTTTCTGATTCAGCTGTTCATATAAAAGCGCCAGCTTATGACAGCATAGAAAGGTGTCATCCAGTATCTGATAGGCCTTTAAAAGCAGTGGCAGCGCCTTTTGGAAATCACCCCACTGCTGATATGTGGATCCGATATTATACCACACATGGGCCTGCATCTGCTTGTTTTTGCTGCTGCGACAAAGATGCTCACAGCGTTCGTAATACATCAGCATGACACCTTCTGCATGCATAGCGGAATAGCAGTTTGCAATATGCATGGACGCATCGATCATACAGGGCAGAAAGCCTTCCTCACATGCAAGGTCATAGGCCTTCAGATGGTGATGCAGCGCCTGAGAATAGTCCCCCATAAGCGCATACACATCTCCCTTCATCTGATATAAAATACTCCACCCTCCATATTTCTGTGCTTCCTGCAGCTGGGCAAGTATCGCTGAAAGAGTTTGTTCCTCCCTGCTTTGAAGTGCCTGTCCCGCACATAGAAAATGATACAAGAACCGCTGTGCATCCTGCATATATGGAAGAAAAACAGACGCAGAGGCCAGCGGCTTATCCGCATGCTCCTTCGTATACAGTGCTTTGATGAGCAGCGCATCAACACAGAGGGGAGAGTTCAAAAGGTTCTCCATCTGCTTTTCCAGCTCATACGCTTCGCGTTGTTCTCCATAAAACCAAGCTGACGCCAGCTCCTGAAGCTTTTCCTTCCAAACAGCAAGCCATTTTTCATTTTCCTGAAACACGATTCCCAGCCTGTGAAACAGTGCCTGATAAATTTCATCCGCAGCCTGTACCTTCCCCTGCTCCAGCTTACTGAGATAAGAAACTGCACAAATGCCACGACACAGACCCTCCTGTGAATAATTCCTCTGCAGCCGATGACAGCGCACTAGGAAGCCTCGTAAATCCATAGAATCACCTCATATCCATGCAAAATATAGTAACACATTCCAGTTTTTTTCACTTCACAGAAAACAGCAGCCTGCTTTACCTCCTTAATTGCAGTATCCATACCGATGGGAAATTACATCCTATCTGCCTTCAGTCCCTGAGTTTATCCGGGAACATCACTACCTTCTTCATATTTCCTGCAGGTACTGTCCCAGTACTCCTATACATGGAGTATATCCCTCATTCAATACTCACAAAAAGATGCTATGCGCTTGCCTCTTCTTTACCGCAATCAGAAATATGACATATTTTAAAAAGCATGCTATTCGGCTGTTTATTCACCAAGCAACATATCCTAGACTTGTGTCTTTCCTGGTTATAGGATAGCGCAGAATGTAGAAGTTTACAACGTTTTTCTTGCATGATACAAGGAAATTCTCTATAATTGAGCCAGAGATAAAGGAGGCTGCCTATGTTTGATCGTTCCATTCATTCGTATTCTGTTCTGTCTGATAGCAGAAGAATCATCGCCATTAGTGATATTCATGGCAATCTTCCGGTATTTAAAAAGCTGTTACGTAAAATCGCCTTTGATCCGGAAAAGGATGCGCTGTTTCTCGTTGGTGATCTATTGGAGAAGGGACCCTATAATCTGGAAACACTGTATTATATCATGGAGCTTTCCAGACACCCGCACGTACATCCCATGATTGGAAACTGTGATGTGGTATGCCGCAATGTGCTCTATGATACCCGTCTGGAATTTCTGCAGAACATCCTGTTGAATCGTCCAAACAGCATTCTGCATGAAATGGCACAGCGTGTCGGTCAGCGCATAGACAAAGAGACAGATATGGCTGCTCTCAGCAGGGAGCTGCGAAAAGTATTTCTCAGGGAATTGACCTTTATCGACGGACTTCCCCATGTGATTGAAACCGAGCGCTTTATCTTTGCCCACGCAGGCATACGGGATGAGAAAACCTATGGCCATGATATGCGTGATATCATGGTACAGGATCTGTTTATGAAGGAGGCCGGCAGCTTTCATAAATACATTGTTGTCGGGCACCTTCCGGTTAGCGAATATCGGAAGGATATCTGCTGCTTCAATCCCATCATTGACACACGCCGCCATATTATATCCATCGACGGAGGAAATGAAGTGAAGTCAGCTGGACAACTGAATGCATTGATCTATGAGCAGGGCAGATTTCAGTTCGCATGCAGTGATCATCTGAAAAAAGCACGGATAACAAGAGATATTCTCCCTGTCAACAGGACGCCCTTTTTTATCACCTGGCATGAAGGACAGGTACATATGCTGCGTGATGAAGGTGCATGCTGCCTTTGCCGGCATGAAGCCAGCGGCAAAGTAATGCACATCGCAAAGGAATTTTTATTTTACAAAGGTAAGGAGCTGCACGCCTGTGACTTCACCAATTACCAGATACCGGCAAGGTGTGGAAATCTCGTAAAAATCGTTTCTCAAACAAGGAATGCTGTATTAGTGAAAAAGCAGGGTCTGATGGGATGGATTCCAGCAGATGCATTAGCTTTGGAAAGCTGAATCGGCAGCTGCAGTGCAATGCTATGAAGAGAAACATCAAGCGAACAGGCAAATAAATAAAGCATACCGCAGTCTTCAAATCATTAAAAATAAAATCAAAAGGATTTCATTTTGCTTTTCTTCGCTTTCAGATTTATAAAGATCATAATAAAAGAAATACAGTTCCTAATAAAATTCAGGATTTGTATTTCTTTTTTCCTATGTTACAGCTTTACAATTCTCCGGCATCATGCAGGTATCTCGCTTCCACTGTTTATTTTCCTACCGCATAATCATGCAGCCATCCCATTTTTCTAGTACCGTAATCAAGGTGTTTTGTGATTACTTCTTATTTCTGTTTTTTCCTTACGATTGCTTTTAAAAACACATTTCTATCTCTCAGATTCCTGTCCGCTTTCCCGCATCCGTTGAAGAAGACTGTTTAGATATTCAATAAATCGATCCACTTCCTTTTCCTCAGTTGCCCAGGATGTCACAAAGCGCATTGCCGTATGTTCTTCATCCATTGTTTCCCAGACCTGAAACGCATATTCCTTCTGCAGCTCTTCAATCAGCAGGTTGGGCAGGACTGGAAATATTTGATTTGTCGTTGTCTTTATAAGAAACGGCAGCCCAGATGCCTCCATGGCATCCTGCAGCTTCTGAGCCATCCGGTTTGCATGTGCTGCGATTTCAATATAGCGGTTTCTTTCAAACAATGCCGCAAACTGTACACCCAGCAGCCAACCCTTGGCAAGCATGCCGCCTCGCTGTTTGATCATATAGCGGAAGTCTTTTTTCAATTTATCATTTACAATGATAACCGCCTCTCCGAAGAGAGCACCGTTCTTAGTCCCGCCAAGATAGAAAACGTCACAGTATGTACATAAATCGTTAAAGGATACATCATTGTCCTTTGCTGCCAGAGCAGCTCCCATGCGGGCACCGTCCATAAACAGATACAGACCGAATTCTCTGCAAACTTCCGCAATCTGCTTCAATTCCTCTTTGTGATAGATGGTACCGATTTCCGTTGCGTTCGAAATATAGACCATTGCCGGCTTTACCATATGCTCATCCTCATGGCTAAGTACCGTTTTACGGATTCCCTGCGGTGTGATTTTACCATCGACACCTTCAGCAATCAGCACCTTGTGACCTGTCGCTTCCACAGCACCTGTTTCGTGAACATTGATATGTCCGCTGTCCACAGCAATCACTGCCTCATACGGACGAAGAGCACCCGCAATCACCGTCAGATTGGCCTGGGTTCCGCCGACTAAAAAATGTATATCACAATCCTCACAGTGCAGCTTCGCCTTCAGCTGCCGCTTCGCCTGTTCGCAAAGCGCATCCTCACCATACCCGACATTCTGGCATTGATTCAGTTCCAGCAGGCGCTCCATGATAACAGGATGGGCCCCCTCACTATAATCATTACGAAAACTATACATATGCATTCCTCATTTCTTTTTCACTCTACCATTATAATACAGGCTGAAAGAAAAGGAAACGAAAAGGCGGCCGGAATCTCATCGTCCGTACCGCCCATCGTTTGCCCTGTATTGTCTGTGATTATTTCTACTACCATTGAGACTTCTACATGCTAATGCTACTCACTACAAGCTACCTTATCATTCCAACACAATGCTATGCCAGACAATACAATGGCTGAGTCAGCCTGAGAAGCAATCTCCTTGACCAATGGTCTCCACTGCCTCCTCTGCATGAGCTCTATATCATCACTTTCATCAAGTGTGATAATCTTTAACCACCCTTATTATATAAAATACAGCAATAATGTAAAGTGTTTTGGAATTTTTGGCAGAAAAATGGAAAAAAAGGGAATTACATCCCTTTTCTTTATTCAATTTATGCCTTTAATCCGATCAATTCTTCACGGAACAGACGCTCATCCATAGTTTTCAGATTATCAGCGACAGCAGGCTTGAATTCCATCTGTCCCAGAACATCCTTTTCCAGATCAACACCAGGTGCGATTTCCGTTAATGTCAGCTTACCGTCCAGCAGCTCGAATACCGCACGCTCTGTAACGTACAGAACCTTCTGTCCTGTTTCGGTTGCGAAATCTGCAGAGAAGGTAATCTGTTCCACTTCCTGTTTGAACTTCTTGATTCTTCCCTCCTGCAGAATATGCAGCTTACCGTCCTTGACCTCAACCTTGAGTCCGCCTGCAGTAAAGGTACCGCAGTACACAACGACCGGTGAAGTCTGTGTAATATTGATAAACCCGCCGCAGCCTGCAATTTTCGGTCCGAAACGGCTGACGTTGATGTTACCGGAGCAGTCGCATTCCGCAAGTCCCAGGAATGCCTGATCCAGTCCGCCTCCGTCATAGAAGTCAAACTGATACGGCTGATCGATGATGGCATCCGGATTTGTACAGGTACCAAACGCAGTTCCTGCATTCGGTACACCGCCGATTCCTCCAGCTTCCACCGTCAGCTTCAAGCCTGGAAGTCCCTCTTCATTTGCAACATTGGCAATTCCCTCCGGCATACCGATACCAAGATTGATAATAGCTGCAGGATCCAGCTCCATAGCCGCACGACGGCAGATGACCTTGCGCTCATTCAGCTTCATCGGTGCAATGGAATTTACTGGAACCTTCACTTCTCCGCTCAATGCAGGATCATACGGGTTCGCATATGTCTGCCAGTGATTTTCCGGGCGTGCAACAACGATACCGTCCACATAAATTCCGGGAATTTTCACTTTTCTTGGATCCAGTGTACCGTTCTGTACCACCTTTTCCACCTGCAGCAACACGATACCACCGGAATTCTTCGCAGCCTGGGCTATGGAAAGAGAGTCCAGAGTAGCTGCTTCCTTTTCCATGGTAGCATTGCCGTCCTCATCACAATACGTGGCACGAATCAGCGCCACATTTAACGGGAAGGATTTATAGCGCAGCCACTCTTCCCCATCGATATGCATCAGCTCAACAAGATCTTCCTTGGAGCGTTCATTCATCTTCGCTCCTTCGATACGAGGATCGACGAACGTTTTCAGACCGACCTTTGTAATCGTACCCGGACGATGTCCGGCAATATCACGGAACATCAAAGAAATGGTACCAAGGGGAAGGTTGTAGCCTTCTACCTTGTTTTCAAATACCAGCTTCTGCAGTTTTGGAATTAACCCCCAGTGACCACCAATGATACGCTTCAGCAATCCCTCATGTCCCAGCTTATTCAGACCCAGACGGTCCGTTCCATCACCAATACCGGCAGAAAACATGATAGTCAGATCCTTCGGATGTCCGCTCTTGAGAAAGGATTCCTCGATGCCTACAGAAAATTCCTGAGGATGTCCGGATCCGATAAAACCGCCAATTCCGATAGCAGCGCCATCCGGAATCATGGAAACTGCCTGTTCAATACTTATTACTTTACTCAAATCGATTACCTCCTTTGTATTATCTCCTGTTTCCAGTGTACCACAACTGAAAGCGTTTACGAAAATAATAAGCTCAAGAATTTACTTGCTTATTTGTTAGAGAATTTTTTATCCTTCGTTTTTTCCAGGAAGCAGGTCATACCATAGGTCTGATCTTCTGTCGCAAAACAATTGGAGAATTCTTCCACTTCGATTGCAATTCCACCATCGATATCTGTCTGCAGCCCGTTGTTGATTGCTTTTTTACTGTATGCAACAGCGATTGGCGCATTCTTTGCGATACCGTTTGCCATCTTCATAACAACAGCCATCAGTTCTTCGGCAGGGACAACGTTATTTACCAGACCGATGGCGTATGCACGCTCTGCTTTGATGTTTCTTGCTGTATAAATCATTTCCTTCGCAATGCCGGTACCGACAAGACGTGCCAGACGCTGTGTTCCACCAAAGCCCGGAGTGATTCCCAAGCCAACTTCCGGCTGTCCGAAGACTGCATTTTCACTTGCCACACGAATGTCGCAGCTCATTGCCAGCTCACAGCCTCCGCCTAATGCGAAGCCGTTTACAGCAGCGATTACAGGGCAGCGGAACGTTTCAATCTTACGGAATACCTCATTACCGAATTTCCCATAAGCAGCAGCCTCTTCCACGCTCTTATCCTTCATTTCAGCGATATCTGCACCTGCAACAAAGGATTTCTCTCCTGCTCCGGTAAGTACCAGTGCATATACATCGTTGTTTGCCGCAACTTCATCCAGTGCCTGATTCAGCTCTGTTAAAACCTGTGTGCTTAATGCGTTCAGTGCTTTTGGACGGTTGATTGTGATGGTTGCTACATGTCCTTCATAGTTTACTAAAATTGTTTCCATTGTATTCATCTTCCTTTCCATTTTTAAAAAAGTGAATCCACAATTTCAATGGGTTTCATGTGAAATTACAGATTCACTCGTCATGTGTTGTATGCGTGAATTATTTAGAGTAGTCGTAGAATCCGATACCGGATTTCTGACCGAGCTTACCTCCGCGAACCATTTTGCGGATCAGCGTACAGCAGCGATATTTAGAGTCTTTTGTTTCATTGTAAAGAACATCCATGATAGCTTCCACGATATCCAGACCAATCAGATCACCCAGTGCCAGAGGTCCCATCGGATGGTTAGCCCCCAGTTTCATAGCTATATCGATATCTTCAACAGATGCAATTCCTTCCTGCAGAATGAAGGCAGCCTCGTTGATCATCGGAACCAGGATACGGTTTACAACAAATCCAGGACCTTCTGCAACTTCAACAGGAGTTTTTCCTAAGGATTTAGAGATTTCAAGAATAGCTTCCTTTGTTTCAACAGGCGTGTTGATTCCGGAAATAACCTCAACCAGCTTCATACGGTCAGCAGGGTTGAAGAAGTGCATACCGATGACATTGTGCTTGATTCCGGTAGCGATTTCGGTAATGGATAAAGAAGATGTGTTAGAACCAAAGATACAGGAATCTTTACAGATTTCATCCAGTGTTGTGAACAGTTCTTTCTTAACTTCCATTTTTTCAAGAACAGCTTCCACGATCAGATCGCAGTCAGCCAGATCCTTGTATTCTCCAGCCTTCAGATTTCCTTTTACTTCTGCAGCCTTGTCAGCCGTCATTTTTTCTCTGGAAACCAGTTTGTCCAGTTTTTTAGCGATTTTGTCGATTCCACCCTGTGCCCATTCGATTTTAATGTCACATACGGTTACATCGTACCCATTGGAAGCAAATGCATTTGCAATACCCTGGCCCATTGTTCCGGCACCAATTACACCAACTTTTTTCATGTTTATTATCTCCTTTACTATTTTTGTATACCAAGAGGGGTAGTTTCCCACCCTCTTGTATAAACGTATTTATTATCCCTTTTTCGCAGCGATGATTTCATCCTTCAGCAGAGGAAGGATTTCTTTTACATCACCGATGAAGCCCATGTTTGCAATGCTGAAGATTTCAGCCTGCGGGTCACGGTTGATCGCGATAATCATATCGGATTTTTCCATACCGGCAACATGCTGGCATGCTCCGGAAATACCACATGCGATGTACAGACTAGGACGAACGGTCTTACCGGTCTGTCCTACCTGAATTGCCTTGTCAGCAAATCCATCGTCAACTACGGCACGGGAAGCACACAGCTCTCCGCCCAGTTCTTCAGCAACTGCCTGTACCATATCCAGACAGTCTTCAGCACCACGACCTGCACCTACCAGGATGTCAGCCTTTGTGATGTCAACGCCTTCTACTACTTTAGCGATCACTTCTTTAACGATTACTTTTGGATCTGTATCTGTCCATTCTGGAGTAAATTCTACAACCTCTCCGGTTCTGGAAGCATCCACTGCATCCATAGAGAATACGTTCGGACGAATTGTTGCCATCTGCGGACGAGTATCCGGACATACGATCGTACCAAACAGGTTTCCGCCGAATGTAGGACGGGTAACCAGCAGCAGCGCTTCTCCGTCTTTTGCCTTTTCCTGATCGATTTCGATTTTGGTAGCATCTGCAGTCAGACCGGCATTCAAACGTGCAGCAACACGTGGTGCAAGGTCACGACCAAGTACCGTAGCTCCTGTCAGGAAGCTGTCCGGCTTGAAGCTGTTGATGACCTGTGTCAGGGCATCCGCATAGAACTGTGTGGAATATCCTTCCAGCAGCGCGTCATCCACAACGATTACCTTGTCGGCACCATGTGCAATTACGTCATTCGCCTTGTCTTTGATGTTGTGTCCAAGCAGTACACCGACAACCTGGAAGTTCATCTGAGGAATGGATGCAACCAGTTTTCTAGCTTCGGAAATCAGTTCGTATCCAACGTTGGCAACTTCGCCGTTTTTCTGTTCTACGAATACGTAAATGTCTTTATATCCTTCAAATTTAGCCATTGTTCCTTCTCCTCCTATTTTGTAATAATCTGCTTGTCTTTCAGTGTCTTTGCAATCAGTTTGGCAGCTTCTGCAGCTGGCAGATCGAATGTTTCTGTTTCAGCAGATACTTCTTTGGTGAATGTAGCGTGAACCTTAGTCGGAGAACCTGCAAGACCAACGATGCTCTCATCGATTCCCAGATCATCAAATGTCATAACGTTCACTTCTTTAGAGAAGGAGTCAACGATATCGTTACAGTTCATGTAACGTGGCTCGTTCATTCCACTTAAGGTTGTCAGAACACAAGGCAGCTTCGCCTCAATGATCTCTTCACTGTCTTCCAGTGATTTTCTAACAGTAACAGCAGTATCGCTAAGTTCAATAATGTCGTCTACGTAGGTAACCTGAGGGATTCCCAGACGTTCAGCAGTCTGCGGACCAACCTGTGCAGTATCCCCATCGATAGCCTGACGTCCTGCAATGATCAGGTCGTAGCCTGTTTTGTTCAATGCAGCAGCCAGTGTGCTGGAAGTTGCACATGTATCAGCACCAGCAAATTTGCGGTCTGTGATCAGGATACATTCGTCAACTCCACGAGCGTATAATTCTTTCAGCATTCCCGTAGCCTGAGGAGGTCCCATGGAAATGATAGTAACAGTTGCCCCGTATTTTTCTTTCAGCTGCAGTGCAGCTTCCACACCAGCCAGATCATCTGGATTGATGATACTAGGAACTCCGGCACGAATCAATGTACCAGTAACTTTGTCAACACGGATTTCAGTAGAATCCGGTACCTGTTTTACAAGAACGATAATTTTCATAATCTTCGTATCCTTTCTTTTCTCTCTGTATTACTTCAGCATTGCGCCACTGATAACCATGCGCTGTACTTCAGAAGTACCCTCATAGATTTCAGTGATCTTCGCATCACGGAACATTCTTTCAACCGGATAGTCACGAGTATAACCGTATCCACCCATCAGCTGAATTGCCTTGGTTGTAACTTCCATTGCAACCTCTGCTGCGAACAGTTTCGCCTTAGCAGCTTCGACAGAGTAAGGAAGACCTTTTTCTTTCTTCATTGCTGCATCGTATACCAGCCATCTGGCTGCATCTGTTTTCACCTGCATATCAGCCAGCTGGAACTGTGTGTTCTGGAATTTTGCAATGGAACGTCCGAACTGCTTACGAGCTTTTACATAAGGAACGGTTTCATCAATTGCACCCTGTGCAATACCAAGTGCCTGCGCAGCGATACCGATACGTCCGCCATCCAGTGTCATCATGGCAATCTTGAAGCCTTTGCCTTCCTGTCCGAGCAGGTGGTCCTTGCTTAAACGCACGTTGTTGAAGATCAGCTCACTGGTTGCACTACCGCGGATACCCAGCTTCTTTTCATGCTGACCAACAGTGAATCCAGGCATTCCCTTCTCTACGATAAATGCAGAGATACCATGAGTTCCCTTTGTCTTGTCAGTCATTGCAAAGATCACATAAACATCTGCTTCCCCAGCGTTGGTAATGAAGATTTTTGTACCGTTCAGGATGTAATCGTCACCGTCTTTTACAGCCGTTGTCTGCTGTCCGGCAGCATCTGTACCAGCATTTGGCTCTGTTAAGCCGAATGCAGCCAGCTTCTTGCCTGTACATAAGTCAGGCAGATATTTGTTTTTCTGTTCTTCTGTTCCGAAGTGTTCGATTGGCCATGTTCCAAGAGATGTGTGAGCAGACAATACAACACCTGTTGTACCGCATTTCTTGCTCAGCTCCTCGACTGCCAGAATATAGCTCAGGTAGTCAGCACCTGCTCCGCCGTATTCTCTGCTGAACGGAATCCCCATCATTTTGCAGGCTTTCATTTTTTCGACGTTTTCTCTAGGGAAACGTTCATCTTCGTCTACTTCTGCTGCAAGAGGTTTTACTTCTTTTTCAGCAAACTCAGCGAAAAGTTTCTTCATCATCTGTTGTTGTTCTGTTAACATGAAGTCCATAAGTGTTCTCCTCTCCTTGATTTACTTGAACTTAGGATTGCTTGCATGCGCCTATAAAAATATAGTATAAGCAGCGTATTCATCGCGTTGTCGAGAATACATAATCCATCTACATTTTAGACCTCTTTTTTGTTCACGTCAATATATTTGTTAAAGTTTTAACAAGTTTTTGTTACAAAATTAACAAGTTGACATTTGTTCAGAATATATTCCTACATTCTCATTTGTTAATTTATTAACAAGTTTCTTGACAAACGTTTTTTCTTCCGTTACCATAGCCTTGACAAAGGGTCCTCTTCCCCTTCCCCAAGGAAGACCAACATAGAAAGCGGAGGTTATTACATGAGAAAAGCATATGTTGTAGCAGCAAAGCGAAGCGCCATCGGAAGCTTCATGGGCGGGCTTACCAACATGCCCCTGGTAGATCTGGGAGCTGCTGTTTTAAGCAGAACCATCGAGGAGGCAGGCATTGATCCTGCCAATATCGACGAGGTGATTGTCGGAAACGTGATTGCGGCAGGTCTTGGTCAAAACATCGGACGTCAGGTCAGCATCAAGGCCGGTGTCCCTGTTGAGGTATGTGCACAGTCCCTGAATATGCTGTGCGGTTCCGGATTAAAGGCGGTTATGGAAGCCACCATGCGCATCCAGTGCGGATTCGGCGATATCTTTGTAGCCGGTGGTGTGGAATCTATGACCAATGCACCGTATCTGGTGCCTAGTAAGGTGCGAAACGGTGTGAAGATGGGTGACATGAAGATGGTGGATTCCATGCTGCATGATGGATTAACAGATGGTATGTATGGGATACACATGGGTGTTACCGCAGATAATATAGCGAAAAAGTATTCCATTTCCCGTGAGGATCAGGACGCCTTTGCCTATGCATCCCAGCAGAAGGCAATCGCTGCCATCGATTCCGGGCGCTTTCAGGATGAAATCGTGCCGGTAGAAGTACCCGGCCGTAAGGGCAGTGTGACGGTATTTGACACCGATGAGCACCCGAACCGTGCCTCCACGCCGGAAAAGCTGGCAAAGCTGCGTCCCGCTTTCACAAAGGACGGTACCGTTACTGCCGGAAATGCTTCCGGTATCAATGACGGTGCCAGCTTTACAATCATCGCCAGTGAGGATGCCGTTAAGAAACATAATCTGACACCGCTTGCGGAAGTCATCGGCATCGGTCAGGGCGGTGTAGATCCACGCGTCATGGGTCTTGGTCCTACGCCTGCTATTCTGCATGCGCTGAAGTATGCTGACCTGTGCATCGAGGACATGGAGCTCGTAGAGCTGAATGAAGCGTTTGCTGCACAGTCTCTGGGTGTCATTCATGAACTGGAGGAAGCAACTGGCATGGATCGTAACGCCTTTATGGAAAAAACCAACGTCAATGGCGGAGCAATCGCACTGGGACATCCGGTCGGTGCATCCGGAAACCGAATTCTGGTGAGTCTGCTTCACGAAATGCAGAAGCGCGATTTGAAAATCGGACTGGCTTCCCTGTGCATCGGCGGCGGACAGGGTGTTGCAGTCATCATCAAACGCGTATAAACAAAAGAACAAGCTCACAAGGGCTTGTTTTTCCTGCTTTTGTGTTTCAAAATCGTAAAAAGAGAAATCCGACAGATGCATTCACTTATGAATTTTTTCACAAGTTATTGACAAATGCATGAATTTTCGTTACTATGTTGATGTATTGAGTGTCGTATGCGACACGTTACATTGAAAGAAAGACAGGTAGAGAAAAATGAGAAAAACTTATGTTGTTAGCGCTAAACGTAGTGCAATCGGTAGTTTCTTAGGATCTTTAACTACCGTAAAACCAGTTGATTTAGGGGCTACAGTAGTAAAGGCACTGCTGGAAGATGGAAAGGTTGCTCCTGAGCAGGTAGACGAGCTGCTGTGCGGGAACGTGCTGAGCGCTGGTCTGGGACAGAACATCGGACGTCAGGTTGCCCTTGCTGCAGGAATTCCGGAAAGTGTATGCTCACACTCCGTGAACATGGTATGTGGTTCCGGACTTCGTACCGTTATGGAGGGTGTTATGTCCATTCAGACAGGATTTAATGACATTGTCGTTGCCGGTGGTGTGGAATCCATGTCCGGTGCTCCTTACCTGATTCCTGCAAATACACGTACAGGAAACAAAATGGGAGATTTCAAGTGTGTAGACCATATGATCTACGATGCCCTGACAGATGCTATGAACGGTATCCACATGGGTGTTACGGCAGAGAACATTGCCAAGAAATACAATATCACACGTGAAATGCAGGATGCATTCGGTTATGCTTCTCAGCAGAAGGCTATCGCTGCAGTTGATTCCGGACGTTTCAAGGACGAAATCGTTCCTGTTGAAGTGAAGCTGAGAAAAGAAACAATCGTATTTGATACAGATGAGCATCCAAACCGCAAATCCACGCCTGAAAAGATGGCAAAGCTGCGTCCGGCATTCGTTAAGGACGGTAGTGTAACGGCTGCCAACGCATCCGGCATCAACGATGGTGCTTCCTTCGTTCTGCTGGCAAGTGAAGAAGCTGTCGAAAAATACAACCTGACTCCGCTGTGCGAGGTAGTCGGCATCGGTCAGGGTGGTGTGGATCCGTTAACAATGGGTCTGGGACCTACTCCGGCAATCCGCAATGCATTGAAATATGCAGACATGAAGCTGGATGAGGTTGAACTGGTAGAGCTGAATGAAGCATTTGCCGCTCAGTCTTTAGGTGTTGTACACGAGCTGGTGGAAGAGCACGGAATCGATCGTGAAGCATTCCTGGAAAAAACGAATGTAAACGGTGGAGCAATCGCTCTGGGTCACCCGGTTGGTGCGTCCGGAAACCGTATTCTGGTTACACTGATTCATGAAATGATCAAGCGTGATGCGAAATCTGGTCTTGCATCTCTGTGCATCGGTGGTGGACAGGGTACCGCTGTTATCGTAAAGCGCCCATAATATATAAGAAAAGAGGAACGCACACGGCTCCTCTTTTTTTGTACCCGTTTATTTGAATTTATCTTTCTATAGCATACACACGTATTCTTTTCAAAACATCAAGAATCGGAAGACATAGTTATACCAGCAGAAAGATATGCGCAAGCAGATTGATTCCCATACACAGCAGGATACCAAGTACGGTTGGCAACAGAAAGCTGACGGCAGTCCATTTCCAGCTTTGTGTCTCCTTGCGTATGGTGAGCAGTGTGGTAGCACATGGAAAGTGTACCAGAGAGAACATTAGGGTGCAGATGGCGGTTACCCATGTCCAGCCGTTGTTGACGAACAGCTCCTTTAATACGGCAAGATCACCGATATCCGTCATCGAACCATTTGCCAGATACGCCATGATCATGATCGGTACAACGATTTCATTTGCCGGGAAGCCCAGAAGGAAGGCCAGCAGAATGACACCGTCCAGCCCCATCAGATGAGCAAAGGGATCCAGAAACAGCGATATATGCTGCAGCAGGCTTGCATCCTGAACCTGAATATTGGCCAGCAGCCAGATAATTGCTCCGGCAGGTATGGCAACACTCACTGCCCTGCCCAGCACGAACAGCGTACGGTCAAAGATGGAACGCACGATCACCTTGCCAAACTGCGGTCGCCGATACGGAGGAAGCTCCAGTGTAAAGCTCGACGGCACTCCCTTCAGCAGCGTTTTCGACAAAAAGCGTGAGGTGAGAAAGGTCAGGATGACACCAAATACAATAACGCCCGTCAACAGCAGTGTTGACAGAAGACCATTCCACGGTGCTGCCACCACCCCTGCAAAGAACATCGTAATAATACTGATCAGCGTAGGAAAGCGGCCATTGCAGGGTACAAAGGTATTGGTGATAATTGCAATCAGACGCTCTCGCGGACTGTCGATAATACGGGCTCCACTGACCCCGACGGCATTGCAGCCAAATCCCATACACATCGTCAGCGCCTGTTTCCCGCAGGTGCAGGCCTTTTGAAAGAAGCCGTCCAGATTAAAAGCGATTCGCGGCAGATAACCAAAGTCCTCCAGCAGTGTGAACATCGGAAAGAAGATTGCCATCGGCGGCAGCATAACGGAAATTACCCAACCGCAGGTTTTCACGACTCCATCCACAATAAAGCTGGTGATATATGGATTCATACTCCAGGAGGCAAATAGCTGATGCAGCCATACCTGCAGATCCTCGAACATTCCTGAAAGCATTTCGCTTGGAACATTGGCTCCGGAAATGGTAATCCAAAATATTACAGATAACAATACGACCATCCATACCAGTCCCCAGCCTTTGCTGGTAACAACATGATCAATACGCATATCCCGGTTCTGGTAGGATGCATTGTTAAATATAATACATTCTTCACTGATTTCCCTTGCTCTTTCATGCAGGGCGTGTACTACGATATCTTCAAAGCGTTCATACAAATCCTTATCCTTTAAGCGAGCAATCTGTTTTTCCACCTCTGCCCTTGTTTCCTCCTGGTTTTCGATATCCTCATAAAACAGCGTGCTGTCAACCTCCGGATCCAGCAGCTTCAAGGCCGTGAAGCGTGTATTGAGCCGCCGTGTTTTCATAACATCAGCTACCGCAGCAATGGCCTGCTCCAGATCTTTGGCATAACGGACTGCAGCCCCTTGCGTATCACTTACACGGTTTCCCACCTCTTCAATGGCTTCCTTGACATCCTCAAAGCCCTCATGATTGCGTGCGCTCATTTCTACGACACGAACCTTCAAAAGCTTGGCAAGCTTTTCCGTATCAATCGTAATGTTCTTCTTTTTGGCTTCATCCATAAGATTTAAAACAAGTACGACATGATCTGTGATTTCCATCGTTTGCAGAACCAGGTTCAGGTTACGTTCAAGAACAGTGGCATCACAGATAACCAGGCACACATCGCATGGCTCAAAGCACACATAATTTCGTGTAACCTCCTCCTCACTGGAGTGTGCAAGCAGGGAGTAGGTTCCAGGAAGATCTATCATCTGATTCTGGCGATACCTATGTGTATAGTGTCCTTTCGCAAGCTCCACCGTTTTCCCCGGCCAGTTACCGGTATGCTGATTCATGCCGGTAAGCTCATTGAATACCGTGCTTTTACCAACATTGGGATTTCCAAGCAAAGCAATGGTATATCCCTTGCGCTGCTTCAAGTACATTTCATTGATATTGTCGTTCGCCTGAACGAGCTTTTCAAACAGCATATGCAGCCTCCTTCCCTTTTATCAGAATCCGCTCACTGTCTTCACTGCGTAAAGCGATTTTACAGCCCTTGATCAGATAGGCACGCATATCCCTGCTGGGACTTTCCAAAACCGGTGTCACTCCAGTGCCCGGTACGAACCCAAGATCCATCAGCCTGCGTTTCATCAAAGCTGTATGCTCGATATCTACCACAAAAACCTCTTCGTTGAGAACAGCATCTTTTAAACAGTTCATTTCTACCCTCCTGCACCTATACTATCAACCTGCGGGCAAATGCGCCTCCACAAATGCCTACAACCACCATCTCCCTTTCCGTAAGCAGGCAGAAGCAGCAGTGTCAAAAAGTGGAGTTTCTCAGGTATGCTGCTTACAGGTGACTGTGCAAATACTTAAAAAAATGATAGAGGTACCCCAGCACATACGCAATAAAAGCAGACAGCATAAGCGGCTCTTTTGCTCAGCTTGCTGTCAGTGCCACATAGCTGTAATTTCTGCAATGTAAATTGAAGACTGCATAGAAAGGTTCACTAAAAAAGGAATGCCGCCATGATATCACGGGAACACTCCTGTCTGTATTTATGAGTTGCTTTTCATGCTTACCCAGCTTTGCTCTTAAGAAGCTCCATATCGCTGCTCATATGTGCCAGATCCTCACGTATAGCGATATGCTGTGGACACAGTGCTTCACATTTCCCACATTTCTTACACTGGCTGCTTCTTTCTTCCTCCTTCATTTCTTCAAAATAACGTTTTCTTGCCACTTCCGTATTTCCATATTTTGCATGCTCATTCCAGATGCGGAAATTCTTTGGAATATCAAGACCAAATGGACACGGCATACAGTACGCACAGCCTGTACAGCCGTTCATCGTTCTCGCCTTGATTTCTTCTGCGATTTCCTTAATCAACCCCTGCTCCGCTACGCTCAGCGGTTTAAAATCTTCAAAGGTTGACAGGTTATCGAGCACCTGCTCCATGGTGGACATGCCACTGAGTACCACCTTAACATTTGGCTTACTGGCTACCCAGCGAAGCGCCCAGGAGGAGATGCTGCTATTGGGTGCAGCCTCCTTTAAGCGTGAAGCAAGATCCTGTGGCAGCTTGGAAAGCGAACCGCCCTTCACCGGCTCCATGATGACCATCGGAATTCCCAGTTTCTCAGCCAGGGCATAGCCGCGATCTCCGGCCTGCTCTTGTGTATCCACATAATTATACTGTATCTGGCAAAAATCCCATTTGCGATAAGTCAGTATCTCTTCAAATACGTCGTATTCATCATGAAAGGAAAAGCCGAAATTCCGTATTTTTCCCTGCGCTTTTAATTCTTCACAATATGCAAGAATGCCCAGCTGCTTTGCTTTTTCCCATTTCGCCTTATCTAACGCATGGAGCAGATAAAAATCCACATACGTTACATCAAGGCGCTTCAGCTGATTTTCAAACATCGCTTTCGCATCCTCCAGCGTGTTCAAATCCCAAAGCGGCAGCTTTGTTGTCAGATAGTAGCTGCTTCTATCGTATTTTTTCAGCACACGGCCTACAAACGGTTCACTATCTCCATGATGATACGGAAACGCTGTATCGATATACTTCACACCATGTGCGATTGCGGTATCCAGCATCCGTTCAGCTTCCGCCTCATCAATCTTCCCCTGTGCATCCAGCGGGAAACGCATACATCCAAATCCCAGCAGGGATGGCTGATACTCCTCATTCAGCTCTCTGTATTCCATACTTCCAACTCCTCCTTTAACCAGCATCTTATAATACCTATATTATAAACGCAGAGGAAGAAAAAGGAAACAGAGCAGGCAAAAATATCTTACAAAAAGCTGTCCGACATTCACAATGCCGTTTCAAAATACAGGGTACAGTTCAGGGAAAGCTATTGTTTCCTTTGCAAGCTATCCTATCTGAACGATGAAAGCTGCAAATCATCAAAATACTGGGGCACATCCCTGCTTGCTATGCTGCCTATGGGGTCTGATTTGTCAATGCTGTGATCTCATAACGAGTATCTGAGAAATAAAAAAGGATAGAAATCATCCAATCAAAGCTTGATTTCTACCCATTCGCTCGGTGACTGCAGATAGATGTTTCGATTAACAGGCTGTTTAAACTCATCGTTCATTGACTTCCTGTATTTTTCAAGAAACGCAGTTCTCTGTGAAAACGGCCTGCACCTTAAGCCTGTTACAACACACAAGGCACTGGATCTCCATGGCATGTATACCCTGTATCATATCAGGATATTATTTCTATTCATACAGACGCTGCAGCCACGTTATGTTCTTGTTTATAAGCACTTAATTCCTGCAGGTCATACGGTGTCATCTGATATACGTAATTCAGCCAGTTGCGATACAACAGATTTGCATGAGAACGCCATGTTAAAACAGGCTCCTGCTGTGGATCATCCTCAGGGAAATAATTAAAGGGAAGCTGAATTTCCTTACCCTGCGAAAGATCGCGGAAATATTCCTGCGCCAGTGTTTCCTTGCCATATTCCAGATGCCCCAGGATATAAATTTCCCGGAAATCTCCGGTCGCAACAATATTGCTGCCGGTTACATCCGAGCGGGATAAAATTTCAAGGGCTTCCTGCTTAGCCAGTGCATGTTCATCAATGGCAGTATGGCGGGAATGCGGCGTGTAATGTATTTCATCAAAGCCATTTGTCAGAAAATTGTATTCATCACATAACGTTTGCGGATAAATACCAAATACCTTCTGCTTCATCAAATGCTTCTGAATATGATAATGATAATACAATCCTGCCTGTGCACCCCAGCAGATATGCAGCGTGGAGTACACATGAGTTTTGCTCCATTCCATGATTTCACAAAGCTCGTCCCAGTAATCGACATCCTCAAATTCCAGATGCTCCACCGGTGCACCGGTTATAATCAAACAGTCATAACGGTTCTTTTTCAGCGTCGAAAAATCATCATAGAACTTCAACAGATGATCAGCACTCGTGTTTTTGGAAACATGATTGCTGACCATCATAAAATCGATATCCACCTGTAATGGGGATTTGGATATCAGACGCAGAATCTGTGTTTCCGTTTCAATTTTTTTTGGCATCAGATTGAGGATAACAATTCTCAGCGGGCGGATATCCTGCTTTCTAGCTACATCCTCTTCCAGTGCAAAGATTTTTTCACTTTCCAGAATCTGCTTGGCTGGCAGGCCATTCGGTATATTGATCGGCATGCTGTTTCATCTCCTATATCTGTGCGAACGCCTGTGTTAAATCTTCCAGGATATCATCAATATGCTCTATCCCGCAGGACAGTCGAATCAATCCCGGTGTGATACCGCAGTTTACCAGCTGTTCATCCGTAAGCTGCCGGTGTGTTGAGCTTGCCGGATGCAGAATACAGGTGCGAATATCCGCAACATGGACTTCCAGAGATACCATCTTCAAATGATCGATGAAAGCAGCTGCGCGCTCTCTTCCTCCCTTGATGGAGAAGGAAATAACGCCACAGCATCCCTTCGGCAGATATTTCTGTGCCAGGGCGTGATATTTATTCTGCTTGAGACCCGGATAGTTTACAAATTCCACCGCGTCCTGTGATTCCAGAAATTCAGCCGTTCTTTGTGCATTCGCACAATGACGTTCCATACGGACTGCCAGCGTTTCCAGCCCCAGATTCAACAGGAATGCAGAATGCGCAGCCGGATAACAGCCCAGATCACGCATCAGCTGAACTCTGGCCTTGGTGATATAAGCTGCTTCCTTGAAGGTATCCGTATACACGATACCATGATAGGAGGCATCCGGTGTGCTCAGACCCGGGAATTTGCCGTTTGCCCAGTTGAAGGTTCCCCCGTCAACGATAACACCGCCAATCTGCAGGGCATGTCCATCCATATATTTTGTTGTGCTGTGAATGACGATGTCCGCACCGAAACGAAACGGCTGACACAGGACAGGCGTCGCAAAGGTATTATCGACAAACAGCGGAATATCATGTGCATGTGCGACACTGGCAAATTTCTCAATATCCAGTACATTCATGGCAGGGTTTGCCATAATCTCTCCAAATACCGCTTTCGTATTCGGGCGAATCAGCTTTTCGATTTCCTCTGCAGCCGCATCCGGATCCACATAGGACACTTCGATGCCGAATTTTCGGAAGGTGATAGACAACAGATTGACTGAACCTCCGTAAATGGTAGAGGAAGCAACCAGATGGTCTCCGCTTTCCAGCACATTCATTAAAGCAAGGAAGGTTGCGGACTGTCCGGATGTTGTACAAAGTGCTCCGACACCACCCTCCAGTGCTGCGATTTTTTTCTCTACCGCATCCACCGTCGGATTGGAGATACGGGAATACATGTGTCCCTCCGCTGTCAGATCAAACAGCTGTCCGACAAAGTCTGTAGAGTCATATTTATAGGTCGTACTCTGGTAAATCGGCAGAACACGAGGTTCTCCGTTTTTCGGTTCATAGCCTGCATGCAGACATTTCGATTCAATTTTCATTACAATTACCTCACCTTTCACTGCGTATTATTTTACTATTTTTATGAAAATCATTCAATCCGTAATGAAAAACTTTCAGAAATTTTAAAGAGATTTCACATATTCCAGAACTTTCATAATTTCCATGCTCTGCCGCTCTCCCAGAATCGGGCTCTCCAGCAGCCCCTGCTGTATGCATGCCGCCGCATGCTCCACCTCTCCGGTAAAGTCGGATTTCATGTCAACCTCGATGGGGGTACAGATACCATCCCTTTTTAGAATCGCTCGGGTATTCTTCCAGAAGTTTTCTGTCTCAATGCTTCCCTTACTGCCATACAACACTCCGCGGTTATCCATCCACTGCTTCCAGCCGCTGCGCACACTGGCAATTACGCCGTTATCGTAGGTGAGCAATGCCTGTGTGAACATATCATAGCCCCCTGCTGCACAATCCTTGACCGCCTGAATGTCAGAGATACATCCATCGGAAAACCAGTTCGCATAACAGATCGGATACACACCGACATCATAGACGCTGCCGCCTGCTTCTTTAGAGAAGCACCAGTGATCCTCCTCCATTTCTGAAAGATCGATTGGATAGGAATAGCTGCCCTCCACATACCGCAGCTGTCCAATCACTCCTTCCTTCACCAGCTGCTTGAGTTTTCTGTTCAGCGGCGTAAATAATGTCTTTTCTGCTTCCATCAGAAACAGATTGCTGCTGCGTGCCAGCTCAAAGCACTCCTTTAGCTGCTCAGCATTCGCCACCAGCGGCTTTTCACATAAAACATGCTTTCCATGGCGCAAAGCGTTTTGAATATGCTCGAAATGCAAATGATTTGGTGTGCATATATATACCATCTCCACCTGCGGATCCTGCAGGAGTCTTTCATAGCTGTCATAAATTTTCTGAGCTCCATATAGTCTCTGAAATTCCCCTGCTTTTTCTAAGGAGCGTGAGCCAACCGCATACAGCTCTGCGTTTTCTGCATAGCAGATTCCCTTAGCTACTCGATGCGCAATCTGCCCCAGACCCATAATTCCTACACGTATCATCGTATGTCCTCACTTTCTGCTCTAATTTTATCGCACTTTTGTATAATAGAAAAGGTAAATATTTTCCAATTATGATAGAATAAAGATATCATACGACAGGAGGAGATTCAATGAAATATGAAATTATCGGCGGACAGCTGCCGGCCGTTGTCTGCAAGCTGGATCGCGGGGAAAAAATGTTTACTGAATCCGGTGGAATGTGCTGGATGGAAGAAGGGTTCTCTATGGATTCCAATACCCGTGGAGGGCTGCTGAAGGGACTGGGACGTGCCATGTCCGGCGAGTCTATTTTTCTAACCACGTATACCAGCAGTCACGACCATGCGGAAATCGCCTTCGGCTCCAGCTTTCCAGGTAAGATTCTGCCGGTTACCCTGCATGATGGAAAGACGCTCATTGTTCAGAAAAACGCCTTTCTTGCTGCAGAGGACGGTGTGAATCTACAGGCACATTTCCGCAAAAAGCTGGGTACCGGATTTTTCGGCGGTGAGGGCTTTGTCTTACAGAAGCTGACAGGAAACGGTACAGCCTTCCTTGAGATAGATGGAGATATCATCGAAAAAACACTGGCTCCCGGTGAAACCTTGCAGGTGGATCAGGGGTATATCGCCGGATTCGAGGAATCTGTACACTTTGATATCACAACGGTAAAGGGATTGAAAAACAAGTTTTTCAGTGGTGAAGGGATGTTCCTTGCGACGTTAAGCGGTCCCGGCAAAATCTGGCTGCAGACAATGCCATTCAGTGTTTTGGCAGACCGTGTAATTTCTCTGGTGCCTAAAAATTAACCAAACACCTTCTCATATGCTGCATAAAAGTGTATGAGAAGGTGTTTTTATCAGGCCGTGGTTGATATCCAAATCTCTTGCAGTATAAACGATGGAAACAGCAAGATAAACAGCTTTTACAGATTTGAAAGGGATATGCGTATATCAGAGCTATCGTAACGAGGTTTTCTTCCGGTAAAAGTAATGCCTTGGTCAATATTCACCATTGACATTTGGAGAAACTCATAAAACCATAACGTGAGTGAGTATCAGGCTATAACAAATCAATCCCCAAGATATCTCTTGTATTTTTACAGGCTCTCACAGAGGAATAGGAGCCTATCGGTAAAAAAAACGAAAAAATTAAAAAAAGTGTTGCATAAACTAAAAAAATAGTGTATATTATTAGAGCAATCAAGAGATGCGGGTGTAGTTCAATGGTAGAACTTCAGCCTTCCAAGCTGACTACGTGAGTTCGATTCTCATCACCCGCTCCATTAGTGAATTAACGAATTTTGGAGAGTACGCACACTCTGAAATTCGTTTTTTGTTTATTAAATAGGGATTTCTTGAAATTCAAGAGTTCGTCAATTAAAGCAAACAAGAGCGGATATTGGTGTTAAAGACTACTGTTTCCTTTGCAGAAATAGAGGTCTTTGACAATCAGTGTGAAGCAGTTAATCCTATACAAACGTGGCTATAGTGGCGCGGGGATTGGTGATAGAATGTTGGTAGCATAGTAATATGCTTGGTAAAGTTGTATACTTACAGAAACATGCGAAAGCCTTAGTAATTGTGAAGAACACGGTCTTGAAAACGTGCTTATAAGTGAAACAAAAGAAATATACAATTTAATATTATGAAAAGCACCTGACTGAATAAAAAAAGTCGGGTGCTTTTTTTAATATCAAAGATTCAGATTTGATATAGAAAAAGGAGGAGAAAGTAAAATGGCTATTACATTAGTAACGGTTTGTACACCGTTAAAATTATTGATTACAGGTACTGTTAAGTATCAGAGAGTTATCTCTATTAAAAAGCATTCAAAGCAGCTGCTTGTAACAAGAGATATCGTGGAGGAGAAAATCAACACATCATCCCTTCATGCTTTGCTTCAAAACAACAAAGGTGCTAAGACAATTCAGGAATTCGATGCAAATTATGTCACGTTATACTACAACGGTAATCAGTGTGAAATCTTGTTTTTCAAAAATAAGTATCACTCATCATTGAAATACATTGCTACATATCCATTTACGGAAAAGCAATATCAGCATCTTAAACAAAAGATTGTGCATTTCAACAAGCTATAAAGGAAAGGGAGGTTGTAAAAATGTTGAAGTTTATTAAAGATATGATAATCACAAACGTTGTGATTATCATGAGAGAAACGCCTACAGCTTTAACCGTTATTTATGAACTAGTATATGAATTTTACAATGGTGATGAAAAACTGTTCAGTTTTACAAAATACAGCAATGAAAGGACATCGCTTTTCTATGAAATTGTGAATAATAATCTCATAGATAGCTGTTCAACCGATAATATCAGTGATTTGGATGATAATACAATGATTATTGAAAAGAAACTGAATGCTGATGTTCTGGAACTGAAAAGTTTGAATGATTTGTATTATTTGAAACTTATGGATAAAGGTCACACAGTTTTGCGTACAGATACATGTGAAAAGGATGCCATAAGAAACTTACTATTTTCATTAGTATAAAACAGGAGGAAGCTGTGCAGCGTGGCATTAAAGATAATTCCTCCACCTAGTCCAATATCTTTATGTAAGCCCACATTTCAAATTTAACAAGGAGGATTCACTATGAAATATATCATCATGATATTAACACCTGTGATGTGCTTGTATTTTGTTTATAAAACGCTGATAGCATTAGCTGTAAATGCATCCCGAATCAGCCGTGAAGAGGAATACACTTCATTCAAGGTGAAGTACGCAAAGGAAGCTTCCTGCTCTGATTGTGATTGCTATGATTCTGATTACGGTCAGTGTACGATGCCATCCATCGACCGTTCCTATGCCTGTCCCTGTATAAAGGAAGCAGGAGAAGAAGCCATGCATAAGGATACCGCATCCGAAACAGTACCCTATAGTGATACAGCTTAACAGAGTACAAAACAGTTTAAGCAAACCATTACAACATAAGAAAAAACAGGAGGAACAGATGAAACCATTCGATATGATTGTAAAATTCAAATTCAAAACAGAGATAGTCGGTAAAAAACCGCTATATTGTACGAACATAACATTCTCCAGTGGTTGCAGGAGCATTGAAACACTGGTTTTCCATGCATCACAAAAGGAACAGGAAAGATGGTTCCTACCAAGCTTCGTGATAAGTGACCGTCTGGAAGTCGGGGCTGAATTACGTACACTATTGAAAACACCGTACAGTAGAGACGGGTTCGACTATGTATTTTCAATCGGGAATGTAACCGATGTTTCCGTAAGACCGAGACACCATGAGGAAATGGGTGGTGGAGTCATGTTCAAACAGGCAGGCAGTACAGAGCACCCGGACGATGATTTCTTCTTTCTGTTCATGGAAGGCGAATTCTTCGATTATATAGAGCTGAAAACGAGAATGGAAGTATTTCTCGATAAATTGAAGCGTGACCAAAAAGCAGGAGAGGAACTCGTGCACATCTTCAAAGAGGAGGGCGAAGACCTGTATAACAGTGAGCGGCATTTTATTGCTTAACTCCTTTCAAATAAATGTAAGTCCGCCACTGACCAAAAAAGAAAGGAACAGATATGATTATCAAAGTAGAGAAGAAAACAGACCTAATGAAGCTGAACGGTATGTGCTGTAGGAACCTGTATGTTTCCATTCTGGAATGTAATGAAATCCGAATCTGTAAGAACAGGAGCACACTGACAGTATTTGAAACAGACGGTATGACACAGAAAGAATTAACGGCAATCGTGCAGTATATCAGCTATATGCTGAATGTAAGAATCGTTTACAGCGACACCCTTTATAAGTCTTTACCGAAATTGTAAGGAGGAAGCGACATGGCATTATATGGTTATGGGCGTCACCCGCCATGGTCAAAATATCTGTGTTCATACAAGTACCAATGAAACAGAGAACGTATGAAATTATTATCAGATAACAGACAACAAATAGCGAAAAATTTTGGAGGTATATATTATGATTAGTGCAACATCAACAATGGAAATCAAGAATCTGGCTTTATTATCGACTTTATTCGGAAGTATGGAATACAGAAAAGTAAAGAATCCATACAAGAATCCTACTACAGGAGAGGTTACCACAAAATTGATTGTTTTGTGTGATGAAACTGACGAAATGTACGAAATAACTGTACCAGGTGAAATTACGGAAGGAACATACCGTAAGGGGCAGGAATTGGATTTCAAGGGATGTAACGTGAAATGGAATGCATCTGGTAAAAAGGGTTTTAATCCGGGCGAAGTAGGAGCTGTATTAAATGTTGCAATTAAAGCAACGGAAGTCGTTGTAAAGGATGCTCCATCATTCCCGAATGAAAAGGTAAATGCTGAATCAGCAAAGCCGGAAAACAAACAGGCTGTAAAAAAATAGCGGAAGCTGCTATGTGTCTGTGACACAGGCATGATGATGTGATATAATTACATCGGAAGATATGAAAAAAAATGTGGAGGAAATCAAAATGAAAAAATTAAATGGAATGCTTTCTAATGTGAAAACAACAATTCTTTCTATGGACAGAAAGAATAAAACTATCCTCGGCGTTGTTGCCGTGGCTCTCATCGGTGCTGTGACATTTGGTGGATATCAACTAGCTACGATTGGCAAAACAGTTGACAGTAATGTAAAACAGACTGATACAGGCAAAAAAACGGAGGATAGTAAAAAAGATTCCTCCACAAAAACTAAGAAAGAAGATGCAAAGAAAGAGGAAAAGAAGCAGACAGATAAAAAGGATTCCAAAAAGGAAGAGACATCCAAGAAAAATGAAAAGTCTACAAAGAAGAATGATAAAAAGGACGGTGAAAAAAACACCTCCACATCAACAAATGAAAAAAGTTCTTCAAAAAAGACTAATTCATCCAATACTGGTAATTCTTCTAACAAAGGTACAGCAAGTACAAACAAAGGTACTTCTTCAAACTCTGGGAATACTTCATCCTCAGGAAATACTTCTTCTAATTCTGGTAATACAGGGCAGACTACAAAGCCAGCGCCTGCACCAAAGCCAACGCCAAAACCTGAACCAAAACCAGAGCCTACGCCTGAACCCGCTTTACCATTTATGACTGTTGACAATTTCCCTAGTTATCATATAGGTAATAGTGGCAGAGTGTTTGCCACAAAAGCAGCAGCTGAGGAATGGGCGAATACTCAAGCTACTACAGAGGGTAGTCCTTGGTTTGATTGTTTGATAGAACTTAGTCAGCCTAATGACCCAGATTTTCAAAACACAGAAAACAATCCTTGGACAGTAAATTTCTATAAGTATTAAAAGGTTATGCACGTGCATACCTTTTCTTTTGGAAAGTGAGGTATTACAAATGAATGAAAAGACTTAAAAAAATATTGTTTTCATTACTTGCGGTATGTTTGTGCTTACCGTTCATTAGTGTAGAAAATATTAAGGCTTATAGTCTTTCTAAAAATGATTTTAAACCGCAAAGTAGTAATGAAATGGTTGTTGGACACACAAAAATAGGTACATGGAATGATGGCAGTTTTTTTGAAACTGTAACATATGAACATATGGGGTTCGATGATGCTACACAAACATCGAAATATAGGTTTAGATACTATATAACTCATAAGGGAAATTCTGGTTCATATATTTATCAGAAAGTGCCTGTGGGTGTATTTGTTAATGATAAAAAAGTAGCAACTTTTACAAGTTGGCAGAACAAGCATATTTCAAACAAAACACAAAAGTGTGGTGAAAAAACCGTAACTTTAAAGAAAGGCACTCATGTAATAGAATTGAGAGATATAAAAGATGGTGCAATGACCGTTGTAAATGTATCAAAAGAAATCACTGTTATGTTACCGAAATATAGTGTAAAATTTGTTGACTACAACGGCACTCTTTTAAAATCGCAATCTGTAGAACGTTATAAGAATGCCACTCCCCCATCAAATCCAACACTTACAGGACATACTTTTAAAGGATGGAACGGTGACTATAAGAACATCACAAGCAGTAGGACGATAACGGCACAATATGACCTAAATTATTATACAGTCAATTTTACTGATTGGAATGGAAAGGTCTTAAAATCACAATCCGTTGGTTATGGAGGAAATGCAAGTCCCCCATCGAATCCAAGTAGAACGGGATATACGTTTACTGGTTGGAATGGTACGTACACGAATGTCACCAGTAACCGCACGATTACAGCAGGATACAGAATCAACACATATACTGTTACCTTTAATAGTAACGGTGGTTCAGCTGTACCCTCTAGGGTCGTGACATATGGTGATGTTGTCGGCAGACCGTCTGACCCAACAAAAGCGAATCATAAATTTATGGGATGGTACACTTCCCTGTCATTTAATGCCGCTTACAATTTTAATTCAGCAGTGACAAGCAGTTTCACACTTTACGCAAGATGGGATGAACGCCCCACGATTAAAGCGGAGGACATTGTGATTTTTGAGAAAGCTTATACTCCTGAAAAGTGGAAACAAGTGCGTATGGAGGATGTAACGGCTTCTGATAAAGAGGACGGAAATATCACTGGAAAGATTAAAGTACCGTATGATAACGTTGATTTGAATAATCAGGGTGAATATAAGGTACGGTATGAGGTTACTGACAGCGCTGGAAACAAGGTCACAAAGGAAGTGAAAGTAACTGTAATCAGCAGTAAGCCACCAGAAGAAAATACGTATAAGCGTATTCGTTCCATTTCAAAGGAATATGTTGATACACTCAACGTAAAGAGTTTATGGCGTGTGAATGCTGACATGAGTTCTTTATTGACTACCACGCTGAATAAAGCGGATACGAACACGAGAAGTGTCTGGAAGCTGTCAGCTGAGGATATAGAGCGTATAAAGGAATTTAATCGTACGCATGACTATTCACCTGAAAGCAATGCACTTTTCCTTGCACAGTTTGGTGATTTAAAACATTGATTTATATGAATGCTGTAGCAAGGAATCACATTGTTTAACTGCTTAGAGGAGGGATGAAAAAATGAGTAAAGAGAAAATGATTTTTCTCTCACTATTCGCGTTTGTTAGTTTGTTTTGTGGGTTACTGCTTTACTTGTCCATACCCGCATTATCAATTTTAGGAATTTCGTGTCTGAATGAGCTGAACGTACAGAGTGTTAATTGTGTTAGTATCGTAGTGCCGTTTACGGTGATACTTATATGCGCTGTCGGGATGGTCTTGGTGATGCTTGTTGTGTAAGCTATTCGCATGTATGTCTAATCACTGTATGGATGATGAATGCTAAAGATAACATTATCCTCCTCTATGCAGACGGAAAGGAGGAAAAAGTATGAGAACGATTTTCAGGTATGCTATATTCTTCATGCTGTTTGTCATAACGACACTTGTTGTAATGGATGTAAATTCAACATCACAGAGAAAAACAGAAATGAATGATTCTGCTGAAATCAGTATGCGTAATGTGTTGAAAGCGAATAACATAAATAAAATGTATCCTATGACTGCAAGTGACATGGAAACTGAGTTGATAAGAAATATTGCTCAAAATATGAACACAGATAGCGGAATGGATATAGGCATACTGGAAATTAACACAAAAGGTCTTATGGATATAACGTTGACATCAGAGTTTACACATTTAAACGGACAAGCGGACAAGCGAACGATGCGAAAAACCATGCTTGTTGAAACTTACGAAAAGTAAGAATGCCGTTGGTGAAAATCTGTCGTATATGAATGGTTATGCTACCACAAAAGGCACAAGGCGCTAATAAAAAATAAGCGCCTTTTTTCGTAAAAAAAGCGAAAAAAGAAAGGAATAAAAACATGGAAATTAGTTTACGTACTGCCGTTATCGGCATCATTATTTTAGTAGGGGCTGTGTTAGTTGTTGCAGCTTCTATTGTATATTCAAACAAAACAAATGCACAGATGCAGACCCAGACAGACAAAATGTTTCAGGATATCAATAGTGCTGCTGGTGCAAACATTCTCTCTGATACTCCGCTGACATTCCAGTATTAAAAATGTTTGACTTCGGTATATTGCAACCGTATGTAGACGATAAAGAGATAACAGACATAGACAGTAATTCAAAAACTGTCTATGTCACACATCAGTATAAGGGCACTTATAAGGTCGCGAATCTACCAGATGGTTATTTATCTGCTTTATTAAAACGGTTATGCAATGCAAAAGAAATCAATGAACAGTTCAACTATGAAAATCCGATACTTGACGGTGAAATAGATGGATTGAGAATCCATGCGGAGCATAGTTCTTTCGTCACTTCTGGTGATACGTTGAATATACGTAAAAATCCGTTGGAATTGGTCATTACTGAAGAACAAACGGATTTTGCACCACAAGAAGTATTTGATTTTTTAAGAGCTGCAGCACGTGCGAAAATGTCTGTTATATTTGGCGGTGAAGTAGGAAGTGGAAAAACTCAGGCTATGAAAACATTTTTAACATATACTGACCCTACTGAATCTATCGTATTTATTTCTGATATCGATGAAATGCGTATGACTGAACTTTATCCTGAACGCAACTATCGGCAATGTATTGTAAATGATATCGTCGATTATACAAAAGCGACGGCTTCTATATTGCGTGATAACCCTGCATATGTGTGTTTTCAGGAGGTTAGGGATAGTGCAGTAGATGCTTTGTTTCTGGCTTTGTCGGGCAGTTCTCGTGTCACCTCATCATTGCATGTAAAAAATGCTTTACTGATGCCGCAAAGACTGATACAGCTATCAGACAACAAGAATGATAAAAGACTATTGTCGACGATACATGACTATGTACAGATTTGTGTCGTACCGTATAAAGAGATAAAAAACGGTCTGACAAGGCGGTTCATAGGTGAGATAGCGGTTTTTTGGAATGAAGAAAATGAACCACGAAAGCAGCTGATTTATGAGTGTTATGGTAATAACCCGCATCTGTATGCGTTGCCAAAATACTTCCAAGGGTATTTTGATAAAAACGGTGTCAAGTTGAAATGGAGTGAGGAAAAATGAAGAAATACAGTACAAAAAAGAAAAGTAAGCTCCTGTTCTTGGATACACATGGATATGATTTTTCAAGAACTGATCTAATACTTTCTATGACCGGAATAATCTTCCTGATTGCTACAGTATGTATCTTGCATAAGCTGAATGCTGTGTATTCCGGAATCATCATAATCTCGATGTTGATTGCATTACCTGTACTCATATCATCGTATTTCATGTATAAGGCAGAGAAAAAACGTTTCGATGAATACTGTACGTATTTTGAATACATGAAAATGTATTACAAGACATATGGAAAAATCATGGATGCTTTGCGAGAAACGGAAAAGCAGTTTAATGACAAGTCAAAAATGAAAGTATGTATTCAGGATGCGATACATGAAATCGAAGATAATGCAGATTATCATGCGGCACTGGGATATATTGATAAACGGTATCACAACACGCATTTGGAACGGTTACATTCTTTATTGATTATGGGAGAGGTACAAGGTACGAAAGGAATTGATAAAAACCTTGACTTAATCAATTACGAGAGTTGGCGTGAAAATATAATCATATATCAGAAAAAGAAAAAGACAGCTAGACTTTTCTTGATTTTCTTTCTGGTGTTTGCTTTGGTTACTTCCCTGATGTCGGTATTTGTGGCTGGACAGCTGGAAACCATGGCACAGATATTCAATGATGCAAGTTATCAGTTATACACGTTTATCGAACTTGAATTGATATTACTTGTGTTCGTTGGGATATGGTCGTATCTGGTCAGTGGTAAATGGATAAGGGGTGATGAATGATGAACAGAATCAGACAGCTGTTGAATGGCAATACAGAAAAATATGCATATCTGATAACGGATGAAAAGAAATTTCGTAATCAACATTATGCATGTTTGATTGTAGCACTGTTTACTTTCGTTCCTGCAATCATATTGTGGCTTGGCTTGACATATATCAGCGTGTGTCTAGCTTTGGTAATCTGTGTAAGTGCGTGGAGACTGCCGTATATGCTGTTGAAGCTGTCGCATAATACGCATTGTAATAATGTGATGGCAACAATCCCATTATGGATAAACGCCTTGTATTCTTTGTTGGGTGAAAACAATATCGACAATGCAATCATAGCATCTTATGAAACAGCTCCAGATGCATTGAAACAGGATTTAAAGGTGTTTATCGAACAGATAAAGGAAGATTCAGCAAACAAGCAGGTTTATATGAATTTCCTTTCCAGATATGAGATTGACGGATTCCGTGAAATCATGATGAAACTGTATGAATTCCGTAATCTTTCTAAAGAGAATTTGCGTTATGAAATATTGACATTGAATAAATCTTTGGGAAAGATTGAAGAAATGAATATGGAAAAGCGCTGTAAAGGTGAAATCATGATGGCTGACATGATGGCTGTCGTATTGATTTCGATTCCTAGCTTATATATGATGTTGATACAGGATATCTTAACATCAATCATTTTGTAGGAGGATATAAGTATGAATATAACGTTAGAAGAAATTGTGGAATTCATTCCTGATATCATCATACTTATTCCCCTACTTTTTATTTTCTTACCGTTGTTTCTGGATATGGCAAAGTTAGGAGTGTGATATCATGGAAAATGTATTGGAAGAAGTGGCACAGCTGCTGCTTGAAAATATAGCGGTTATCGGTGTTGTAGGATTGCTGACAGTAACGTTTATGTCATACAATATTACAGATGCTATCATGAGGTTGTTCTAATGGAGATTACAACAAAGCAAACGGCAGCTATGTTCCCTGTGTTCATTGCTGTAATATCTGCAACTGTTTTAGTGATAGCGTGGCGGACAACTTGCGGTATGTATGTAAATGAATCCATGAAACAGAGTGAATCTGTGCAGCTGAATGTGAATGCCGGATTGATAGGAAAAAGTTATCCTGCAATTCTTGGCGAGAATATACGTATCAAGAAAGGCAGCATTTTCGTACCTACGGAACATATAAAGTGTCAGGATGCACAGGATGGAAACATTACTGGAGCAATACGATTTTATGGAAGTGTTGATACACGTACAAAAGGCGTGTACAAGTTGAAATGTGTTGCTGTTAATTCTTTAGGTCTAAAAACAGTAAAATACGTATGGATACTTGTGGATTGACGGTTGGGAGGATATTATGAGAGTATCGTTAAGGGCGGCAATAGGTATATTATTTCTGTCATTTGTTGTTGTAATATTCATGGGTATCATGAATGTACAAATGCAGATTAGTAAATTGAATGATTATCATTATGCCGCTGTGCAGGAAATGGAAAGCAGTGATTTTTCTCCAGTTGTGATAAACAGGATACGAAGCAATGGAGAGTATACCGTTAATGTGGAAGATAAAACATTAAAAGAAGATATGCGGATATATCAGGTGACTACTTCAAAGAAGATTTCTCTGCCAATCTTGAATTTTGAAAAAACATATGTAAAAGAAAGCACTGCACGATAGCGTAGTGCTTTTTTTATAAAGAGGAGGCAGTCATGATTATTAGAAAGATGGTAAAAAGTACGAATGTGCTTGCATTTATCGTAAACAGAATACTGATGTTCGTGTTAGTTGGTTATCTATATTACTTGTTAAAGACCGATGGAAATATATCTTCATTTACAGTGATTCGTTATGGATGGACTGCTATGTTTTACTATTGTATATTTGACACAGTGATTAAGGTATCAAAACTTAAGTATCGGTTAGCAAACCCATTATTAAGAGAAATAAAAGTAGAAAAAGATTATTCGATATGTGAATGTTGTATTCCTGTTATGATAAATGGAAATAGTGAAGAAAAGCAGGAAAATAAACCTATAGGTAAGATTCAAAAAATGGATAAACGTATAAGGGCGATAAGTAAAGCAACATGGTTGAATGTGGAAAGTGTCTTGACTATCATTTCATATATTTTTGAAATGATTGTTATGTCTACTATGTGTTTCTTGTTTTATTACGGCATACAGACAGTGGATTTCAGCAAAGTAACGGTCGAAGGGATTCTATCCGTGTGGTTTGTGTGCAGTATATTGAGTTTTATGATTTACAAGTTATCCTATCTTTCAGAAAATGGATGTAATCATTATATCAGGTTGAGATATGGTGAATCTGAATATATTTTAACTGATAGAATGGAATTGAACACAGGAAGAAACCGCGCATGGTTACGGTCTAAAAGAGATAAAAGCGATATGTTTATGGATGTATGTATTCATTTTTTTGAATTGTCTTTTGATATATGTAAATTGCTGTCATGTGCTTTTATCATTATGTTTGCATCTTGTGGGCTATGTGAGTTGTGGATGGTGTATCCATATATGCCGGATGTATTTTTTTATTTTTCTTTATTGATAATCGTTGTTGAAATAGCGAAGATTTTAATTTCAGAAGTCAGCTATGAGATAGATAGGGATATCGTCCTTGCACGACCTTTATCCTGTGGAGAAGAATATAAGTTTTTTGAAAATGATATTGATAAGAAAAAACTTATCATGTGGAAATCAGAAAGGAATGATAAAAATGAATATGGTACAATATGATTTACAATTTGCTACGGTAAGCGTTCCGGCGGAAGTGTCTCACGAAGAAATACGTTCTACTGTGGCAAACGTTGTAACGGATGCAGGAACTAAAGCAAAGAATACAACGACAACAACGGCAAAGGGTGTTATAGACAGTATCGGTGTCATTGCATTGATTGTGTGTGTGTTTATGCTTCTTTTTGGAAAAAAGAGTAAGGCTTTAGAAATTATTGTGTGTGTTGTTGTTGCGTATCTGGTTATAACAAATGCACAGGCAGTTTGGGCTTGGGCAACATCGTTTGTAAAATAGAAAGGGAGTGGAGCTTATGATGAATAACCTGCTCCCTTTTATCTTGTTTTCAAAAGATATCTCAGAGCTTGGAGACGGTGTAATAAATAACCTTGAAACGAAAGATATGGTAACAGATTTCATGCGTAAAATAGGTGAAATATTGTTTGATTTATTAAAAATGATAAATGATTCATTAGAAAAGGCTTTTACACTTGTCTTGAATTTTGATTTTTCCGGTATTTCACAATTACAAATAGCCGGAACGAGATTACAGGATTTTGCAATGTCAATAGGATTTATTGTGTTCGTAATATTTGTGGTTGTGAAATTTCTGAAATTTGAAAATCTTTTAGGCTATTTTTACAATGTTCTATGTACACTTGCGATGATTACGATTTTTGGATTTGTGTTTACATTCATGCATGATTTACAGAAATACGGAATGCAGACAGTGAAATATGCTTTTGACGTTAAGGAACAGGAAACGACATCCGACATGTTATATAGAAATGCTACTGTGGATTTGAAGCAGTCGGTACAAAAAAATAAGGTCATACATTTAAGTGAAAAGATTAACAGAAGGAATTATGACTATTTAGAATCGCTTCCACATTCTATCATAGATACAAAATATGAAGATGGAAAAGTAGTTGATTTGGACGGTGGAGTTTTAGGCACTTCATTCTTAGAAGAAAAGTATTATCGTTATAAAACTGATTATTGGGAAGTTGTTATCACGCTTATCGTAATGGCAATCATTTATATATTCAGCATCTATAAAGGTGCGTATCTGGCAATACAAGGGCAGTTGTTGAAACTTCTTGGTACTTTGGCTATGGCGATAAAGCTACATGATGCTAAACAGGCAGCTCAGGCGATTGGTAGTGTAGTAAATAATGTGCTCGCTATATTTATCTTATACCTGTCTGTAACATTGTTTTCTGTGATTAACGCAAATCTAATTACTACTAATTATTTTGATAGCTTAGGCTTAGGTGCATGGTTTGTGAAAGCTGTCTTTATATTAGCTTGCGGAATGATGTGTATACTTGGTGGTACAGAGATAGATAAGTTGTTCGGTATTGATTCAGGCAGTGGCTTCATGATGAAATCCGCGTTCTTTGGCGGTAAGATGCTAAGGGGCGGTAAAAAGATGGTTGCTGCAGGAGCTGCAAGCTTTGGCTTAGCTAAGAAAGGCATGCAAGTTGCGAATGATGTCGGTAACAAGTTCGGTGATTTTGCAAATGACAGGATACAGGCAAGCATGGCACGCAGAGAGAGCGAAGAACGTGCGGCATTTGCTCAGGATGCAGTAAAGGATATGTGGGGTAGCACGGATGCAGAAAAGGATTCTACGCTTGGTACAGAAGAACAAAAGCGTTTGACAGATAGTGATGATGTAGGAAGCACCTTAAAAGAAAATGAAAAGGTATTTGTGGATGAGGATGGTATGGCAATGCGACATGACCGTGACCCTAATTTCAATTCAGCGCATAACGATAAATGGAATCGTTTTGAGGATGGCAAGAAACTTGAAAAAGGCATGGATAAGAAATATCCTGATGATGAACAGATAGATATTAAAAATCGTATGCCGAAAACAGGAAAAGATAATTTGGCTAGTAATAGTGTTATGGATAAGAAAGTTAGCAATTCTCAGAATAAGCAACGTTCTGGATCTAATAGAAAAAATCCGGAGAAGAAATTGCCTGAATGGTATAACGATGAAAACAAGCAAAAGGAATTTGTGGATACGCATGATTACAATGACAATGAATTACAGGCGAAAATGGCAGCATTAAGAGCTAATTCTTCCAGTGATAGAAAGTATAAAAATCCTGATGATTTCTATGATGCTGTTGAGAAACACGGCGCTTATACAAATTCAGAAAAAGCGAATATGTGGAACGATTATCAGAAAGGAAAAGATTTTGAACAGGTTGTATCACAACATTCAAAACCTATGGAAATCAAATTCTCTCCGTCTGTAAATTCGTATAATGATTTCAAGAAAAAAATTGATAATGATTATTCGGATGATGATTTTACGGAGTTTGATAACAATGAAAGGAGGAAATAAGTATGGCTATAATACCCGATAAATCAAAAGTAAAGAATAAAAAAAATTCTGAGAATCTGTTATATGTACTCATTACTTTTTTAACAGTATTGATTATGTTTGATAGATTTGTTTTACCTCATATTCATTCTAGTTTTACAATCCCCTGCTATTTTGTGATGCTATGTATCGTCGTTTTCTTGCTGCTGCCATCAATACAGAACTACGGATGCAATGGCGCTCAGATGCTCATTATCATGTTGCGTTTCAAAGTTGCGAAAATGAAAGAATGGGTGATGAAATGTTTTTGAATTATTTGAAGCATAAAAGTGAAATGCTTGTATCGAATGATGATTCATATGATACGTTCTTGACAAAAGAAAAGTTGAAGTCATCAGGTATAGTGAAAAAAGAATCAAACGATATCATGGTGACTGCATCAAAAGACAAGTATATAGTGTATGAGATTTCTTATAAGAATCCAAACTTTGTGGATGATATGATAACAAGGCGTAATGAGGAAAATCTCAATGACCTTATAAAGAAGTTGACTGCCGATTTTAAAGTGCTGTACTTGAATAAGAAAGAAAACAGTCTGGATGAAAATATCGCATATTTTGATTATTTATATCAGCAGGAGCAGAATCCAAAATTAAAAAGATTGATTGCTGACCGTTTGAATCATATGGTGATGTTTAATGATATCAAATACAGGACGCTGCTTATTTATGTAAATGCTGAAAATCAAGAGGAATTTGAGCGTTTAGCGGAGGATGTCTTTACGATTGAAAGATATACAGGTGATAAACTGGATTCTTATATGCGAAAAATCGGAAATGAGGTGGAGTGATGCAGGTTAAAGAAATATGTAATCAGGTAAAGGAACGTTTAACTGATTTGAAAACGAATTACCGAAAGAATGGCGTTTTAATGAATCAGAATGACATTGATTATTTGAAGAAGATAGTAACGAGAAGTGGTGTAAAATATCATGATTTGTATTATATCAATGCAAGCCGCTATTTTACTTGCTTTCAGCTATTCGATTATCCGCAATTTGATAAAAGAAATCTGCTTGAACCTTTCTTACAATTAGATAACGTGCTTATAACTATGGATTGTAGCCATATAACTAAAAACGAATATGATACCATGATGAATAAAAACGTTAAGAATAATGAGGGAGATTCTGAGCTTGCGAAAAAGTATAAAGAAAGAAAACAGCTTATAAAAAGTAATGCTATATTGGATGAATTTGACAATCACATAGAAAGTACAGGTGATGCTGTAAAAACGATTACAGTGCGTTTATATGTTTACGATCTAACGATAGAGGGCTTGCAAAAACGATTAAACGTGATATTGGATAAGATGGAATCTGAGGGCATGTACAGCGCCATACAGACAGATAATTTACGAGCTGATTATAAGGCGCTGACAAGCTATAGTGACCCTGTGCGAAAGATGGTGGCATCGGAAACAGTCGCAAAAATGATGCTGATTGATAATGCATCTAAGGTGTGTGCATCTGCTCCTGTTTTGGGATATACAAAAGCGGGTGTTTATGCTAATGATTTCAATGCCTTTATGTATGATTCATACAATATCGTTTCCATTGGTTCGACTGGATGTGGAAAGTCAGCATTCATGAAAAATCTTGGTGAAGGTGTATGCTTGACGCGGGATATCCAATATCTGTTGGATATTGACGAAGAATACAAAGAGTATTGTGAAGAATTAGATATACCAAGGATATCTATGAGTGAAGAAAATTACATGAATATGCTACAGATTTATTATGTATCAAACAATGATATGATAATCAGAAATGAAGATATCATGACAAAGATTGATTCCATGAAGAATCGCTTTGCTACATATCATGATTGCGACGGTAATTCAACGGTCGTTTTACAATATGCTTTATTGTTGGAACAGGTATACAGTGATTTTGTCGGGAAAAAGATTACGGAGTATGAATATGAAGACTGGCCTGTGCATAATGATGTCCTTGCACTGCTTTTGGATAAAGTGAAAAAAGGTGATTATCCAGAAGAAGCAAAAAGTGATTTGTATGAATTAGAACTTGCCCTTTCTGATATGATAAAGGTTAATGGTGCTTTATTTAATAAACATACGAATGTACAGGTAGACTTGAATCATGATGTATGTTTTGATTTATCTTTTTTACGTAATACAGATGGTGTCAAACTAAAAGCATCTTATCTTACACAGATATTGGAATTTTTGGGACAAGGTCTATTTATGAACCGGTTGTATAATGAAACTTTAGCAAAGGAAAATGGTGTGTTTTTAAAGGACTTACCACGACCTTACAGAGCATTGCGTATAAAAATCGACGAATTTTTACAGTATAGTCTTGATAGATATTTTTTGTATAAGACAGACAGTTTTTTAAAGCTGATGCGGAAATGCTATGCAGGGCTTGAAATCATCGTGCATACGACAAGTGACCTTAATAAATCAAATGATGTAAACGGCGATTTACTAAAGGGTATTTTTGAATTGTGCACGAATAAAATCATTGGCAGGATTGACGGTGAATCAAAGGAAACTTTGAAAAGTCTAATCACCGGTTTAACGGATGCGGATGTAAATACCATTGCAAAGTTCAAAAAAGGTAGGAACGGCGCACGACAATTCTTAATCATCGATGACCACAAGGATAAATTCTGGGTCACGACGATATTGTCAGAAAAACAGAAAGAGTATTTCCGTGGTGGTGTGTAATCAGTGAAAAAGATATTGCTGATTATTCTTGCACTATCCCCTTTTATATGTTTGATAGGTCTAGGTGCGGGTGCGATAAGTGCATATGAGACAGCGGAAAAAGCGGCTTTGTCTATATTGATAAAAAATAAGAAAGACCCTGCCGGAAGTGAAAAGGAATGTAAATATACGACGGATGCAAAGATATTTGACAAGGAAACAGAGAAGCTGCGTAAGGAAACAGAGAAGCTGCTTAAGGATAAAGATTATACGAACGCTGTACTTGCAATATATCTGTTAAGTGATAAGAAATCAGAAATCAAAGATATTGCTAAAAAAATAAATGATTTGAATGATTATGCTTATAAGAATGATATCATTGAAAGGAATCTTGTCATACAGGCGTATGAGTATGGTAAAGGTTATATTGATTATTTTAAGGAAGCAAAATATAAGTCTCATGCCTTGGAGGTGTCTCAGCGATATTACAATAAACTGATGCCGGATGAAAGAAAAGATTTCGATTTCAGTTTTTTTATAAACGTATTAAGCCGTATAGATAAGCAATGTAGTAATGTTGAAATTGCAGATACAAGGTTGCCGCTTGAAAAGCCTTTTGCAATCACACAAGACTATGGCGCTCCTGGTGCAAGTGCAGCCTTTGACTGGCATTTTGGCGTTGATTTGGTAAACCTAAACAATAACGGTGGATATGGTGCGAAAGTATACGCATTTACAGATGCCGAGGTGTGGCAAAGCTATGCATCTTGTGAGCCAAACGGCGGATATCTGGGTAATTGGTGCGGTATTTTCGAGGGCGGTGGTAATCAGGTAGTCCTTAAATTTGAGCGTAACGGACAGATTTATTATGCAGCATATTGGCATATGGCAGATATCAAAGTTAATACAAAGGATAAGGTAAAAGCGGGTCAGGTAATCGGTACACAAGGACATAGCGGAAATAGCACTGCATCGCATCTGCATCTGGAGATTAGGAAAGAACCGTCTGCATGGGGAAAAAGTTCTAGTGATTTAGTAAATCCGAATCACATCATAGATTTAAGAAGCGGCATAAAATAAGCAGAAAGGAGTATTATATGGGCTTTGATTTTAATATACGCTATGGCAAGCGTAAGATTGATTTATCAAAAGGCGGCACTTGGAACAAGCCATTGATAATCTGTATCATAATCATTATGATTTTTATAGGTCTTGCAGTTACCAGTAAACAGTGGTTGCCGGATGATAGGATAAAAAATACGATGCATACGCAAGAAACGCTCTTTTATAACCGTGTGAATGTGGATACCTGTAAAACGGTGTATGTGGATACCTCGAAGCGGCTTGGACAAGCTGTATTTGAGGAAGAACGTACTATGGGAGAAGAAAAAAACTACCCTCTCATTTACAAGGTCTATGATGATGCGGGCAACGAGCTATCGCATTTTGTAGCAACAAGTGAAATGAAAATCACAGAAAAGGAACGTGGTCTTGGAAAGAGAAAAATCTTGATACAGTTTGCAGTGCCAAAGGATGTATACTATATCGACATCATGATTGAACAGAAAGACAATACTGTAAATCACGTATATATTGATTATCGGGATTTTGTTAAAAAGGAGCTTTATGAAAAAGGAAGTAAATACTTTGAATTTGTAGCACAGGAAGAAAAAAAGCTTGTTGATTTGCAAACTGATCTAAAGAAAGAAGAAGGCAAAAAGAAGCAGGATAAGGATGTAATCAATGAAAAGAAAGAAGTGCTACAGAAGCAAAAAGAAAAGGTAAAAGCAATCAAAAAGGGCGTGTATGACTAATTCCATACATGCCCTTTTCTTTAGGAGGTGAAAAGGATGCCATTTATAGGTCTGCCTAAGTGTAAAAAATGCAGCCTTTACACAAAAGATTATGTACAGCGTTATTGGGTCAAGTGTGACAAACGTTGTAAAATCTACTGTCAGAAAGAGAGGAAAAAACAGCAATGCCGTACAAAAAAATCTTATACTATCAAATAACGAATGCGTTATGGTACGTGATGCAATCCCCTTTTATATTATTGCGTTATATCTGGTGCAAGCTTAGAAAACAGCCTTATGACCGCTATAAACGAATATTGAATATACGGAACGAACTTAGAAAGGCTTGCGGCGTATATGGTAAACAGGATAAAGATAGAAACTGGAATATCGTTTGTAGCTATAAGTTGAAGCCCCGTAGTGTATCCGTTAAATTACGGATAGACAGCAAGAATGATACTGATTATGAAAAGTTTAAGGCGGATATACAAAAGTATACAGGTTGTACGACTGGTGAATATCACTTTAAAAATGGGTTTGGATATTTCGATGTTATTTTGCCTTATGAACCTGACAAGAAGTATGAGTGCGATAGAACGATGTTGAGCATTGGAACGGCTTCCGAGGGTGTTTATATGTGGAATTACAAAATGTATCCTCATGCGTTGATTGTGGGCGATACAGGACAAGGAAAATCTACGACTATGTTTTACATTATCAGCGCCCTGCTATCACAGTCGTTTGAAGTATGGATGATAGACGGCAAAAAGGTAGATTTTTATAAATATCAAAGTGAATTTGATTACTACTTGCCTTATGAAAGCGAAAAGTTTGACCTAGTAATAGAAATGATAGAATCATTTAAAAATGCAATGGATGCAAGACTGGATATGATGGCAGAAATGGGAATAAATAACTATACACAATCCCCTGACCTATCGCCTGTATTTTTGATAATCGAGGAATGGCTTGTTATTGCGGACGAAATGCCGAAGAAAAAGAAAGAGGAAGCACAAAAACTTATAGGTAAGATTGTACGGTTTGGGCGTGCTGCTGGATATAACTGTATCGTGACGATGCAGAGAGCGGATGCAGAGTTTATCACAACCAGTATAAGGGACAACTTTAAGCTTAAAATGGTGTTGGGAACGCCCTCAGACACCTCTTATGACATGATGTTTGGTGAATCTTTGGAAGGACTGTCCATCGGTAAAGCATGGGTGAAACAGGGACATAGATTGACAGTCGTAACGATGCCGGAATACACAGGAATTGACGAATGGAGGGGAGAACGTGAAACAACTTGATTTGTTTTCTACTGCATCTAAAACCGCCATAGAAACGGATGGTAGTGACCTTTCTGTTTTTGGTAATGATATTGTAATAGAAGACGAAACCACTGTCAGAGAGCCTGTATTGAAGCCACAAGAGGTGTCGTTTAAAAAAGGTCAATATGTGCGTACTCGTCATGGAGATATATATTTTATAGATGGACTGATGCCGTCACAAAAGGTCTTTGCAGGCTATAAAACGTTTAAAGATAGATACGGTAATCCATACCAGAAAACTGTGTATGTAAATCGTGAAAGAGCATATGCATACGTGATGAAGAATGGTAAGCAAGTAAAGACTGTAATCTGTCAAGAGGATGCCGTACTGCAATCCCAGTTTATCATTGATTTGGTGTTTAAGGGTGACTGTGTGTACACAGTGGATAATGGTAATCAGTATATTGAGCATAAGCAGATAGGTAAAATCATCAACAAAGAAGTTTTTACGTGGGATAAGACTATTCAAAGTACAAAGAAAGCGATAGTCCCCTACCCTAAAACATACGTAGTCTGCAACAAAGTAATATTGCATGAATGCGATATCAAAGGATTGGTGTCTCAAAAGCTAGACTATAGCCGCTATTTAATACAGGGGTCTCAGGTGTTTTCTGACTATTGGGGGTGGTGTATCGTTGATAAGATAATGAGCGGTAAAGTCTTGTGCAGCTGTTCTAGGTCTGATAGACCTGTATTTATATATTTTGACCAGATTAAAGCAGTCAAGGAATGATTGTGTGCGAACGCACAGCGAAGCCCTGAAAGGGTGATATCCGCCTTGTGTGGATATCATGAACGGAATAAGCAAAGTGATTGACAGTATCAAAAGAACAAAACATGCAATGTAAGACTATCACAACGAGAGCGTAAGCGTCCTAGAGATAAGCTTTTAATAAACTGTATTGTTTATGCAAAATAAGTTTAGAAGCGTATCTCTGGAGTGTCAGCTTGCGTTAAAGCAGCTTTGTTATGCCGTGTGATCGTGTGATGTCTTTGTATGATAAGCACAGGGACGAGTGTCTATATTCATCCCTGTGCCTTTGTATATACGACGAAAGGAGATACACAGGTTCAACGCTTAAAAACCTTGTTTTAGGTCATGGATGTTCATGCAAAGGGTGTAGTGCTATGTACCTGATAGGTGGACAATCTGCAAGGCACGTGGCATGTTGGGGCGAAGCCCCAAAACATGCCAAACGTGCCACGTGCCGACGCAGTCGGCACGCCTTAGCTTGGTTTAATAGTCACATAAGAACCATTTAGCCATGAAAAAATCGAAATTTGAACTATATAACATTAAGGTGATTGTGAGCGGTGATGTCGTGGAAATCTACCGCTATGAGGATGAAAGATACAAGAAGCTTCCAAGTGATGAAATTGAGGACACACAGGAAGCTGATGCGGAATCAGACAGTAAGACGAAAACACAATCACAAGCGGTAAAATCGAATGCTGAATATAAACGGAAGTTAGAAAACATCGCCAGAACGAAACGAAACCTCAAACGACTTATTGAAGCGAACATAAATCAATACAGCGAAAAAGACAAGTTTATAACGCTGGATTTTGCGGAGTATTTGAGCCGTGATAAAGTGATTTATTGTTTCAAGCAATTTAACAAGCGTTTGAGAAGGCAGTATCCGAACTATGATTATCAGTACATTGCAATCATAGAGCGTGGCGGTAATGGCACACAGCGGTTGCATCTGCACTGCCTGTTCTTTGGTCTGCCGTTTATAAATATCTATACGTTTCAAAAATTGTGGAAATACGGAAATGTGGACATGGAAGCTGTGAAGAATGGCAATGTAGCGAACTACGTGTTGAAGTACATTGAAAAAACGCTGGAAGATGGTTCATACATTCCAAAGGGTGCAAATTTCTACCTTGCTTCCAGAGGTTTAAAAAAGTCTGTGGAATCATATATGACGTATGAACAGTTCGAAGAATTTATGACTGAAAATCCTGATAAAGTAGTCGTATATGCCAATGAGTATGATAGTGAGTTTGTCGGCAGATATGAATACTATAAAATGTATAGTGCAGAACAGGCAGAAAAGAGAATGACAAAGCAAAAGTATGAATTATATCAGGAATACGGCGATTTTATCGACGAAGAGGAACGCCAGAAACAAGAAGTTTATAATGCGTTGCTGATTGATTACAATATATCGCCGGAAGAAATCAGCTTGTAAGGAATACATTTAGAAATGTTTAGGAGCGTTCATTTTAAAAAAATGAATGGGAGTGAACATTCCATCATTCGCAGAATGATGCTCGCCAGAAAGGAGGTATCCTGTGTGCGTTTGCTAAAAACGATTTACTGGAAAGCTGTTACTGTTCTTTCCATCTTTTCAAAAATCAAACGATTGTTTAGATTTTAAATGGATTTTTCACGGAGTGGGTCACCTGTAGCAAGAAAAAAAGGTTTTCGAGGTATAGGAAAAAATCCATGTTGTAAATTCTTTAAGTTGTGATATAATATATCTGTAGGTGAGTGGTAGTGTACCACGGAAAAAGGAGCGACGGCTAATCACTCCTTTTTTTTATAACCCAAGGTCAACTATATGCTATCTACGTTTTAGTTCCCTGATAATCAGGAGGAGTGCAACGAGAGTTAAAAACTCCGCGTACACCGGACTTCTCCATTCTCCCCTGCCCAGTTCCCCTGTAGGTGAGCAATAGTGACCTTAAATTATCCGCCATTTTTAAGCTGTTGGTGCTGTGATACTGAGGTGGCATAAGCCTTTCCTCCTGTCACCTTATGATGACAAATATATTATAACACACAGCACAAATAATTAAAAGGTATAAAATATAATTTATAATTATTTTTCGCTTAATTCTATGTCAGAAATAGAAAATTTGGTTAAAATTTCACCTGTTTCTTTATCAATAAATGCGAGGTCAGCGTTTCCATAATCGGCAATCAGGATTCCTTCTTTTAAATAATAGGAATTTTTTTTTGCTTTTTGCGAAAGATTAGGCTGGCTAATACCGTATGTTTTACTAAAACCGTTAATGTTCTTACCTCTTAGGCGTAAGAAAGAATCTATTTTATCTAATAGCATATTATCACTCCTTTCTGAAATAAATTATAGCATAGAGAATTATGAAAAATCAATTATAATTAAAAATTATCACTAATAATTATGAAAATACTTGAAATATATAATTATTAGTGATATAATATAAGTGTAAAGAGATAAAGGATGTCTCAGGAGGAAAATAAAATGGAAATAAAATTACAGGGAATATATAATCCATTAAAAGCGGTTCATGCAAAAGATTTGAAAATCGGTGATATTACGGTATGGAATTATGGCTATAAAGAAAAGGTGTTAGGCATAACATTTACGAAAAGTCATAAATCGGTGAGAGTTAAGATTTTATCTATAGAAAGTGGTGAAGATTTTACAAGAACATTGAGAGTTAATAGGCTTGTAGCTGTAGAAATTTGAGGGGTTCTTCCCCTCTCCCTTAAATGGGCAAGGAGGAAAACGAAATGAGACCATTAAAAAAAGCGCAGCAGCAAAATTTAATAATATCAAAGGAATATTACACTGAACATGAACTTATGAAAATGTTAGAGAATAAGGAAATCTGGTACTTGGATGATGATATAAATTTCCGATGTGATTGTGATATTCTTAATATTCGGAATCAAATATTCAGAATCAATATTGAGGATTTGGAAAACGCAATAAAAGAAATCAAAGTAGTGCTCAATGAATATGGATATTATGAAAATGTAGCCGTTACTAAAAATGGTAAGGTATACCATGTTGAATTATAAATAGCCCTGACGAGTATCTGAAAATTGATACGAAACGCTGTGATAGCGTCGGCTATAAAGCAAGGAGGAAATAATATGAAAAAGGAAAACGGTTATTGGATAGATGAAAATAACAATAAATGGGATTGCAAAGACACAGACGAAGAATTGGCAATAATATATTCTAGGTTTATGTGCAATTGTGATAATTGTACTAATTGCTACAATTGCAGTAATTGCCATTCTTGTATGGCCTGCCATGATTGTTATGATTGTGATAATTGTTTTGAGTGTAATAAATGTGAAGATTGTAATGCTTGTCATGGATGTAATGAATGCAATGATTGTTATAACTGCTTTGAATGTAACTCTTGCGGTAAGTGTGATAATTGTACTAATTGCAATCACTTATACGCTTGTAATGACTTGGAAGATTGTACCGTTTGTAAAACTGTAACATTCGACTAGACGAGTATAAATAGGTGTCAGGTCTAGTGCGGCAGGGTTCTTCCCTGCATCATAAAGGAGGTACTCAGAAATGAATACAGGATATGGAAAAGAATATGCGAAAGCAGTCTTGGCGGGTTTAGATATGTTGGAACGTGCTAATCAACTTGACAAGACAGCCGATGACTTACTTATGGAAATTATTGATTTGACAAACACACAAGATTTAAAGGTTATGCAGTATTTATATTTGCTAGCAATGGCTAGAGAACTGCGTGCTTGGTACGATAAGCTGTTTGGATAATCAAAAATCGACTAGGCGATTTAAAATAGGTGTTAAGCCTAGTGCGGCAGGGTTCTTCCCTGCATCACAAAAAGGAGGATTTGAAAATGGAAAATCATAATGAAAAGACTTATGAAATGAAACAATATGAGCTATGTTTGGAATGGTTTGAATTTATGACAAATGATTTGTTCATTGGTGACAAATATTCAGTACAAGAATGTAATGTGATACTTGGTCAATTCATGACAACTATGGAACGTGCTTTTGAGATTCCGTTGCTTTCCGGTGATTTCGAGCAATGGTCACTTGACCATCCGGAAGTTTCCGAACTGTATCGCAAAGCTTCTGATGCTCGTGATTTCTCGATTTATCCAGATGCATTAGAGGATACGTTTCAATTAGATCGTGGTGGTGATTCATGCATTAACTGTAATTGTTATGATGCTGATTGTGGTCAGTGCACTATGCCGACTATTGACCTTGCATATGCTTGTCCTAATGAAATAGAAGAATCGGAAACTGATAACATAGCAGTCAACTTAGGAAAGCGTATCAAGCAGATACGGGAAGCAGAAGGAATGTCACGGAGTGAATTAGGCAAAGCTTTAGAATTAAATAACCCTGATATTCGTATCGGGTCATATGAAAACGGAAAGAAATTTCCTCGGATACCAATGTTGAAAAAAATAGCTGATGCTCTGGGCGTTAGTTGGCAGTGGCTTATGACCGGTCGTATAGATGCAGTCACCTATATGACTATGAATGAGTTTGGAACTGATTTTGTATTATCAAATTATGATGCGCTTATGCAACTCCTTGAAACAAATGTAAATTCTATTTCAGATAAACAGTTGGATGCCATTATAAAGTGTTTCGATATGATTGGAATTATATAATACGACTAGACGGTTATAAATGCGTGTAGAATCTAGGGCATTATAATCTTTCCTTACATGAGGAGGTATAACATGAAACATGTATTAGTAAGTAGAGACAATGTAAGCAATGGTGATTATTACGCTGGGTTATATCAGTTTCAAGGCGAATTATATCCATATTTTGCAAGTAAGGATATCAAACCAAAAATTTGGAAAACAAGAAAAGGCGCTGAAAAGGCTTTGTTACAGATAAATAAACGATATGGCAATGATTATAAATTTTACATTAAAGAAATAGAATAGCTGTACAATCGACTAGGCGATTTTAAATAGGTGTTAAGCCTAGTGCGGTAAGAGGTATAACCCTCTTGCGTCACGTGAGACTAGTCTGACAATAATAAAAGGACAATGGGAATATGGACAATATTACATTTACAGTTGTCTGCGATAATCAAGAAGATTTTGAAGCAAAAAAGGCTTTAATTGATTTTTATAGCGGATTAACGGAAGAACGCAAAGAAAAGTTTAGTAACTTAATTGCTACATTGAATAGTCTGTTGATACAGAATCAGGAGTAACATAAAAGCGACATTTTGCGATTGTCACAGCTATATCACATATGGTACTATATAAAAGCACTGTAATTTTAAATAATGAATTTATGTACATAGGTCATTATTTACCTCAGGAACGGAGGTCTATGTATTTAGGCTTCCGTTCTTTTTGCTGTCTATATTTCTTGGGAAAAAAGGGAGGAAAAAAGAATGATAGCTATTTACGTAAGGGAAAGTACACCACGTCAGTATGAAAAGGGGTTTAATTTTGAAACACAAAAAGAAAAATCATTGCAGTTTCTGGATTTATACGATATAGATGAAGAATACAAATTTTACTTAGAAAAAGGAAAGAGTGCATGGACAACAAACCGACCGGTTTTAAAAGAGTTAATGCAGGATATAGTTGACGGCAAAATAACAACATTGGTAATCTACAAACTAGATAGATTATTGAGGAGACATAAAGGCAAGGAAGAAATTTTAAGCCTTTTAGAAGAATATAATGTAACCCTTATGAGTGTGTCTGAAAAGATAGACACTTCCTCATCATACGGCAAACTTATTCTCAATATGATGGTAAGCTATTCAGAGTGGGAAGAAGACGTGAATTCTGAACGTACAAACGATGGTCTTACCATGGGGGCTGAATTAGGGTATTTCATGAACGGTGGAAGATGTCCGTTTGGTTGGGAACGCTATACTGTGGGTAACCATAAGAAAATCAAGGTGAATCGAGCAGAGAAAGAAGTTATACACAAAATGGCGGAATATATACATAATGGTTATTCAACTTATCAAGTTAAAATGTTGATTAACGAAAATGAATACCTAAAATCTATAAATAAGACCTTTTGTGAAAATCAGATAATCAATATTTTAAAAGATAAAAAGAACGTGGGAATATATGAGTATAAGGGCAAGGAATACGTTCTAGAGGGTGAAACCATATTTACGGAAGCTGAATATAAGCAAGTACAGAATGACCTTGCAGAACGCTCTTATACAGGCAGATACAGCTATCTGTTTGACCATAAGGTGCGGAGTATAAAAGGTGCAAAAGCAAGGTTAGAATGTTCAGTGAAAAAAGATAAAGTATAGTTGTATTATTTTGATAATCAATCGAAAAAAAGAATCAGTGAAAGCATGGTAAAAAAACAATTTATAAAGTACATGAAAGAAAGTAATCTCTTGTACATACAGAAGCGAACAAAGTCCAGAAGTGCAGATATAAGGCATATAGCGGCGCTGAGAAGGCAGTTAAAGAATATGTATGAAAATATGGAATTAACGACTGAAGTGTATTTTGAAGAAATGAGGAAGTTAGATAAGGAACAGCGGTCTGCTGATAACTACTATAAGCGCTATGTGCAGGAATTTGATATATGGTTTAATAGTTTAGATTATGACCAACAAGTTAAAATAATATGGCAGAACATAAAGTGTATTGAAGTTGATTTTGAAACAAAGGAGCTTCGGTTTAATAGTTAGTCAAAAATAACAGTATCTATAAAATTGCATAAAAACGGGGGTTCAAAGGGGGTTCAAAAAAGTTGTTTTTAGTGCGCGATTTAATTATAAATAGGTTGACGGTATCAAGGCAATATGATATTATATATGTGTAAAGAGAAGCGGTGTAGTGCCGCTCTTCAAAATGAGTATAAATTCGATGGGCGAACCAATAATCGCTCCATATATCAAATAAGCCGATAATTATCGGCTTTTTTTGTGCTTTTTGAAAACTTGACCAACGATTTGACCAACTTTATGGCTGTACTGAAGAACACCTGCGTGTTTAGACAAAAGCGTAGCTTCCTTTACAGATAAGGGTATTTCTAGATACAGCCCTTAAAGGCTTCCGATTCTATAGCCACTCAAAAATCACAGAGAACCCTACCGTTTTTTTATACAGAAATATGCAGCATAAGAGAAAGTGCGCAAAAGCAGGCTGTCTACATGCTGCCATCGCTATCAATACGCTGATGCACATCTTATTTTATTCTTATATTACAGAGCTTTAAGTTCTAAACACAAACTTTTCTATCCTTCTAAGCGATATGTTCGCCCTTCAGAAAGCGTTTATAAAACAAAGGAGATGCCGTATAATTCATTTGAAAATGGTGATAAGTAATCAGCGGGAGTCATGAAGCATTTGATTTTCGCTTTTTCTTATCAGGATGTGCCTTATGAAAAAAACAAAGCGTATTCTTTTATCATAAATCATGGAATACTTTGCGGAATACCAGCAGCAGGTACCATCCTTTTTACGTTTTTTCATCTCGAAATAGCCATGCGGTTCCCCGGACAGCATCGCATTATAAAAGCGTATGAATTCCGGTATGCTTCCTCTCTCTACCGTACCGTCTTTCACAATACTCATTGGCACTTCATACATAATCTGCGAAAGGTCAAAGTCTTCGCTGATCTGCGGTGGCAGCGTTAACCTGCATTCCTCAATATCAAAGGTATACATCAGCTGATCCTACTGCTGCCTCCCTTTTACTATATCGAATGTCTGCAGTATTGTATTGCAATGTTTAGGTAATCTGTAATTTATGGAGCTGCAGGACAATCACAAATGGCAAATTTCTCACAGCCATGTCTCTGCTTCTAAACATCAGAAGACCGATCTGGAGAAGAATTCTTAACAGATAAATCCCAGAATCATGAAAAAAGGATCCATATCATCGTAAAAAAGATGAAAGTGACCCTTTTTGTTTATCCTGTTGTTTTTTCGTCAAAGCAGGAAGAAATCTTCAGTAACCCCAATCTTCTGCAGGTTGGGCGAAAGCTTCAACTGCTGATAACTGCTTTCTAAACGTGTATGGACTTATCAGCGAAGCATTGTTTTTGCTGCGACTGCGAGAACCTTTGGATTTTTATGATACGGTGTCACCGGGCACAGCTTCTTCTCAATACCAAGCAGTCCGTAAACTGCCATACGTGCTGCGCGTACAGAATATTCCTCCGTGAATACCATATCCTCCGGAATCTCCACAAATTGTGAAATCATGGCAAAATTGGTAGAGCCGCTTGGGATAACCAGCGGACGATCACTCATCGCTCTTGGCTGGAATTGTGAATCGATATACGGCATCATGCATGGGATGACGTTCACTACGGATTCCATGATATCCTTCGTATTCTCTTCAAAATGCAGATGGTGAATCAGCTCCATCAGGATTTCCTCACCGCTGCACTCCCGCATCGGTTTTTTCACGTAATCACCAAGCGCATCCGTATACAGGCCATAGCCCCAGAAAATTGTTGTATTGGCATCCTGTGCCTTGAAATGAGGCTGTGCTGCCACTACAATGGACATCAGCCAGCTGGAATCCTTAAAGGTCATAAGTGCACCACTGCCCGGAATATTGCCGGAGAACTGCTCAATCATTTTCAGCATCCTGTTCCCTTTCATTGTGACAGTGAAGCTCTCCCAATTGGTCTCCTCCGGCTTACCAAAGAATGGCGTTGGATCGCCCAGAACCGGCTTCTTTTCTGCAACTCGTTTCCACAGCTGCGCTGAAATCGGATCCTTTGGTTCATAAGGTGCCGGTGTTTTAAAGTCACCAAGCGTTGCACAATCCGTCATACAGCCATTTGTCATAATACATAAATCACTGTCCTCCAGATGGATGGTGCGCTGTTTTCCATTTTCCAAGAGATGAATATCTGTAACTGTTACACTGTCTTCCTTAAAATCCAGATCCTCGACAACAGCACGAATGCTGAAGTCCACACCAAAGCCCTCCAGATATGCCTTTAACGGAAGAATCACAGATTCATACTGGTTGTATGGTGTTCTGGTTACTCCCTCAAGCGTTTCAATACGTGGAAACTCCAGAATCATACGATTCATATACCGGCGGAATTCAAATGCACTGGACCATTTCTGAAAAGCAAAGGTTGTCTGCCACATATACCAGAAATTTGTAGTGAAGAAGTGCGGACTATCCTTAAACCACTGTTCAATGGTTACATCATCCAGCTTTTCTTCCGGTGTTGCAAGCAGCTTTGTCATCAGAAAGCGGTCGGTATTGTTAAACTGCATGCTGCGCACATCCTGAATCACGCCATAACGATCCACCAGTCTGGCCTGCGCATGCGTTGGATGCAGGTGATCAAAATTCAATATTTCTTCGGTCACACTTTTTCCCGGCCAGTCCAGAGAAGGAATGGAGGAAAACAAGTCCCAGAAGTTCTCATAGGTTTCCTCATTCAGCATTCTGCCCCCGCGGCAGACAAACCCATTCTGCATCGTCCCTGCACCGTCATTGCTTCCGCCAAGGATGCTCATCCCTTCCATGATATGAATATTCTCTCCATGAAAGCTGCCATCCTGAATAAGGTAAGCCGCTGCCGATAAGGAAGCCAGACCGCCGCCAATCAGATAGGCCTGCCGTTCCCCTTCTCTTCCGCTGCTCACCATGCTCTGGGCACTCTGTTCGCGTTTCTTCGTAACATGACGCACTGCCGTTGCTGCTGCAATACCCGCTGCAGCAGCCGCTGCACCTGCAGCAAGTTTCTTTGTCTGTCTCTTCATACAAATCTCCTCCTATGTTTTGATATACATATGCTACTTCTATCTGGTTTCAGTATAGCGCGTTTTCATGCCTGTGTATTTATACAGTTTTAATACTTTGTCTGTTTTCTTTTAGTATATGAAAAAAAGCGAAAGCCATGCGCCTTCGCCGTCACATATTTAACTTTTTACGCATGCGTTCCGAGTTACTCGCATACATCAGTGCAGCTTCCTTATCAATTCTGCCTGCTTCATACAGCTTCATAAGACTCTCATCCATGGTTATCATTCCCTGATCCCTTCCTGCAATCATGGAATTTTCCAGCTGATGAATTTTTCCTTCCCTGATTTGCGTACGAATCGCCGGATTGACGATCATAATTTCAAAAACAGGTATGATACCCCCATCCGTGGCCGGCACCAGCTGTTCACTGATAACAGCATGCAGCGTCATGGACAGCTGTACGCGAATCTGCTGCTGCTGTTCACTTGGAAATACATCAATCATGCGGTCAATGGTATTGGCTGCCCCCATGGTATGAAGGGTCGATAAAATTAAATGTCCGGTCTCTGCGGCAGTAACTGCCGTATTGATCGTCTCAAGATCCCGCATTTCTCCAACCAGTATGACCTCCGGGGCTTCCCGCAGGGCAGAACGCAGCGCGTTTAAATAATCCTGTGTATCGTGATACACCTCCCGCTGAGAAACAATGCTTTTTTTATGGGCGTGCAGATATTCAATCGGATCTTCTATCGTTATGATATGTACGTTGCGGCTTTCGTTGATTTTATCAATGATGCAGGCGAGCGTCGTTGATTTTCCGCACCCAGCCGGTCCGCTTACCAGAATCATTCCCTTTTTCACCGCCGCAAGAGATGTGATGACCTGTGGTATATTCAATTCAACAGGATCGGGAAGTTCAAAGCGGACAACGCGCAGAACCGCTGCCTGCGAATTTCTCTGCAGATAGACATTGCAGCGAAACCGCCCGACATCCGGTATGGAAAAGGAAAAATCATCATCCTTTTTTTTGAGAAAATCCTCATAGGTATTCTGCAGCGCATACTGATAAATTTCCTGAATCAGCTGAGCTGTGTCATTGGGCATCAGCCTGGTTTCCTGCATGGAGTGAATTTCTCCATTGATTTTAAAGGCATATGGATGCCCTGCTACTAAAAATATATCCGAAGCATCCCTTGCGATTGCTTCCTTCAGCATCTGTTCGATTGTCACCATCACAGTGCATCTCCCTTCGTAATTGTTTTCCATGCTTTTATATGAACAGCACTTCCCTGCTTCTGCAATCTCAGCTGCAGCTGCTGTGCATCCTGAACCGGTATTGTCACAAGCAGCTCATCCTGCTCCCAATCCGTTTTCATCGCATATTCCTGCAGCAGCGACTGCACCCTGCTTTGTTTCAGACTTTGCTGCAGGGTTTGCTTTGGATACTGCCGGAGTTCATCAATCAGCAGCTGTGCTCCCGCATCACTTTTGGCAACTGCCTCCTGATACAGCTTCTCTCGCTGTGCAATTTTTTCGTTTTGTAATGAGCGTGTGTACGAAAGTACTGACAAGATCATCATACACAAAACGACGAAAATCATGAAGATACTGGATGCTCCCAGACCAATCTGCACGCCGCGCTTTTCAAGCTTCATTTTTGAACGCCCCCTTCCAGCAGAAAGGGAAGACGTACAAGCTCTTTGTCATCGCGGTAAATACAAAGCTCACAAAGTGCCCGACCACTTTTTTCAACCGCTTTCTTCTGTTCAATTTCAACCCGATAATATCCTGCCTGCGAAGATGACCGGTTTCCGTTCTCATCCAAGTAAAAGATTTTCTTCTGCATTGCCTGCTGTACCTGGGGAATCTTTCGCTGTGCCACCAGATTTTCTCCATATTGCAGCGCATTCCGCGTATCTGCAGCCAGATTATTTTTATCCTTTGCCGTTCCCAAAACGAGCACACAAACCGCACTCGCCAGGGTAAAGAAGAAAAGCACAAAGATGAGCTCCATCAGAAACGATATCGATTTATTTGCATGACTCTCCCGCATAGCGCTTCCTCCTTACTCACTCTTCAGCTCCATCATCATACGGCTGGCTTTCCCCTGCTCATCGTGGATGCTCACTTGCAGCAGACCTCCATTTTCCTGTGCTTCAAAGTCATAAACGGTAAACAGTGATGTCCCTGCAGAAAGCATCGGCTTCACTTCCTCACTCGCATACAGCTCCCGCAGCTTTCCCTCATATTCATATATATAGGTAACAATACGTTCTTTCTTATCGTGTATTACAATCGCATCCGTGTCCTCCAGCTGTCTCACAGATACGGCCCCGTCTTCATCCGCACTTCTAATTTTTGCGCGAAGATATGCCAGGGGTGTATGCATACGCTCGACCTCTTCCCCCTGCTTAATGATAGCCTGATAGCTTCCGGTCTGAAACAGAAGCACCAGAAACGCACAGATTACAAATACAGTAAATAACGATAGAGAGAACAAAATATCAATGGAATGTCGTTGTTTCATGGCTGTTCACTCCTTGGATACACATCCGTATCCGGCATGATATTTGCCCCGATGTAATGATAGCGGATGCGATAGGCATCCTCCTGTATATACAAACCATAGTGCTGCTTCAGATACTCCAGCGACTGGGGGTATGCGCCCTCGATACTGTAGCATTCCAGTGCTGCCTTCTGAATTGCCTCCTTAGCACGCTGTGCATCCTCCCTGCTGAGTCCGCTGTCAGCTGTCGAAAATCCGTAATAGAGCATGACCAGGATTCCCATGAACATAAAAAGCTGCAGACCCAGCATTTTTTTCTTATGTTTCATCATCCGATGGATGACATAATGCTCATCAGCGGCAGCATGACAGAGAGCAGTATGATTCCTACGATTACAGATAAAACAATCACAATGACAGGTTCAATGGTATTCAGGAAGGTTGAGATACTGGTATCCACATCCTTCTCGTATAGGGTGCTCACCTTCTGCATGACCTCATCACTTTTTCCGCTGTGAAAGCCGGTGATGATCATACTCGCATATACTCCCTGATAAAGCGCCTGCTCGCGCAGACATTGCGAAAAGCTTTTCCCCTCCTGCATATCACTGCGGCAGGCATCAATTTTCTTTTGAACCGCCTCATCCCCGACAACATCCGTAAGATACCCCAGCGCCTCCTCCATTTCATACCCGCTCGTAATGAACAGCGACAGCGCATAGGTCATTTTCGCCATGACCATGTTATGGTAGAGCCGCTTTGTCATAAACAGATGGGAAAGGAACGATTTACCTCCTGATTTTCTAAAGGTCACTGCAAGTAGAATCCCCCCCAGCAGGAACAGTGTCAGTATGATAAAGGAGGCTGTGGCAAACAGCTGTCCAAAGCGCATCATGGAGGCGGCCGTCCCCTGAAGGGCAGCTCCCATATGCAAAAGAACCTTTTCAAATATTGGCAGAACCTTCCATACGATAATGCCGACTACCGCCCACATCATCAATAACAGAATCGAGGGATAGGTCAGTGCCTCCTTCAAGGATTGCTTCAGGTCACTGCTGCGCTCATAATATAGCGCCAGCTCCTTCATAACATTATCGAGATGACCGCTGATTTCCCCGATTTCAACCATTTTCTTGGCATACGTGTCGAAATACGGAGCCTCTTCCAGCGCCGCGCTGAAGGAACCTATGACATGTACCTTTTCCAGCAGACATGCGGCAGCCTCCTTCATATGCGGATTATCCGTATCGTCCCCTATAATTTCCAGCCCCTCCTCGACAGATAGTCCGCCTGCGAGAATCATCGACATCTGGGTACAGAAATCAAACATCTCCTCAGAGCGTAATGTTGTATGTGTCATACCGTTTTCCTCCTAGTAGTAATACTTATCTTCATAGTCATCTTTATAATCAATGTCACTGGCATCAAAAGTTGGATCCATACGGCTCCATTTCTTTGCATGCAGCAGAATATCGGGATTGATCCATCCCTTTCCCTCAATATATACCTCAACCCAGGCATGATACTCAATCGTGGTATTTCCCGTTACCAGTCTGGTTGGAATCTGCTGGCTGCGCAGCATCGCCGCAAGCAGAGCCGCATAATCAAAGCATATCCCTTTTTTGCTTTCCAGTGTTTCATCCACGACAGGAAGCACATAAATATCCTCTACTTCCTTCGCCTTTTTCGAATCATAGCTGATGTTATCCACAACATAATTATACAGTGTCGCAATCCGCTTCAATACGGTATCATCATCCTTCGTCAGATCAAAGGCTTTTTTTACAGCCGCTGTATGACTGTCATAGTTCACCGTCTGATTTGGATATAAAAACGGTATCCGCTCATTTTCAAGCTTGACATCCACTGACAGGGTCAATGTGATCGTATAGGTTTTCCCGGAACGATTTTCGAGTACCTTTACCAGATATGTTCCGCTTCCCTGCTCAAAGGGAAAGGTTTCATATTCGTTTTCCTTTGTAAAATCATATGCGATGTTTCCTACACCGTCCTTGGTTATCTGGAGGCGCATCCTTTTTTCAGGCTTGTGCAAAAGCTTGGCCTGCAGATATCCGCTGCTTGTATTGCTGTAATCGATTTGTACCAGTCCGCTGGAATCCACAGCCACCTGCTCTCCGGGGCTGCTGGGCAGACGAAGCTCAGACATTTTCGGACTCGGTGATGGTTCATATTCGCTTGGATACTTCTTACCGTCTTCCTTGCCTGCACAACCGCTGATCAGCAGCAGAGCTGTCAGAAAGCATAGAAAACGTCTGAATTTCATGCTCATACCGCTCTCTCCTTGTTTTGATTATTATAGCATTCTTTTCATCAGGAGAAAAGCTTTCTTACCATATGCCCACAATGAGAAAAGCAGGAGGCAGAAAGTAAAACAGAAACAACTATCTGCATACAGCAAAAAGCTATATTCGCTACCGGAATACAGCTCGTTCCAATTTTCATTGCATCCTGTTTAGGATTATACATTTTGGATATCAATGACAGTATACTATTTTGCCAGTGCATTTTAAAACAGCGCATTCTCCTGATCCGTGTCCTTATTCACCGTTATTGTATCCACTTCACATGATATGAGTCTTAAGAGCAGAGTATCCTTAGAAGCAATTATATCTGTTACTTCCGATCTTCTTCTGTTTTATAATAGTGGAAAGCCCTGTTTGCATCCGGCTTATTTATGATATCAAGTCTACATAATCAAATTTAATAAAGTAATCCATATTTTAATTATTTTTCTTTCCCTTCCAAAAGCTTGTTCATGTAACTATCGTGTTTCAATTTGCTCTGCCATCATATTTGTTTCATCTAACTTAAAACATATACAGAATGTTTCTCATCACTGATATTTTCAATTTTGGCGTATTTATCTCTTAAATCAGGATTTAATTTAATAATAGTCATATATTGTCAAAAAAACGATTGATGAATAACATAATTAACCCTTAACACATTTTTTTAAATTTAAGAAAACTATATACAGATTACTCAAATAAATCATCAATCGTTAACAGAATTGCACAATCTATTTCTGCTTGTCGTTTTACTGGTTCCGTATATCCGGATTTACTTACAAAATATAAATATATTTCTTTGATATTTGGAAATGCTTTTGTAGCATTTACGAGATCGGTATATTCTTCAAGAGGCATAGGACTAGATGTGAATTTACACTCCATGAAGATTGCTTTTTTTCCACTTCGATCAATTGCTAAAACATCAACATCATCTTGTGCTTTGATACTTGGATTATTCCCCCACCATTTTCCTATAGAAAATGGAATAAAAGGAAGTTTTCTTTGCTTTGCCTGATGAATTAAATATTCTTTACATACACCTTCGAACACATCACCCATAAGGTTTGAAATATCATTCATAATTTCTTCAGCAGCATCTTTTGCGCCTAACATTGCATAATAAGCGTTGTTTGTAAATTCATAGCGAAACCAAAATCTTAAGAAGTTATCTTTTATTACATAAATTGATTTTTTAGATTTATCGTTTTCGCCACATGGAACTCTTTTTTCAATCAAGCGTAATGTTTGAAGCGTTGTTAAATACTTAGAAACTTTTGTTTGACTCTCGTATATATAATCTGCAATTTCGATGATTCTGTTTCTTCCATTCGCAATTGCAGAAAGTATGGAATTATAGGTGTTTGTTTCTCGTAATTCTGCTTTCAATAAATTTTCAGGTTCTTCATATAAATAGGAACCATTTCGAATAATTTTAGAAGCTATATTTTCTCCAATGGATTTATCAGCATCAAATGCTTCTAAATATCTTGGAATACCACCTAAAATACCATAAGCAATCAACTTATCTTCATTGCTATAGTTAGGAAAGAAATTACTGCTTTCTAAATAATCGAATGGTATTATTTCAAGGGTTGCCGTTTGCCGATCATGTAATGGACTTTTTCTTCCCATGATTTCATTCTCCATGACACTAACTGAAGAACCACAAAGAACTAAAAAGATATTTTTATTCTTCCAGCTATGATCAATGGCATGTTGTAGAAGTGATTTAACAGAAGGGTTTTCTTCAATGATATATGGAAATTCATCAATAATAAGTGCAGTTCGATCCTGTATTTTATTACCAATATACACAAAAGCATCTTCCCAGCTTTTAAATGATGAAATAAATTGCTGATCAAAATAAAGTTGTATTGTTTTTGAGAAATCTTCTAAATTTAATGCATCATTTTTTTCACGTGCAGGAAAAAAGATTGCATTTGTATGTTTTGAAAATTCTTGAAGCAATGTTGTCTTACCAACTCTTCTTCGACCATACATAACTAAAAACTCAAACTTTTCACTTTCGTATAATTCATTCAAATAGTTTAATTCAGCTACTCTTCCTAGCATAGTATCCCTCCTGTTTCGTTTATACACTCATAAATATTATACTCTAAAGTATATAAATATTCAATCGCTATAAACTCTCTTTTTACATAGGACTTCCCTCTTTCCGCATGGTTGTCACCTGTAAGTGCCACTGCGCCTTGATTATTTAAGCCTGTCTACTTGTTCCACCCCTTATGCACGTTCCCTCACGAGTTCGTTGGGCTTCCTTTGCGTTTGGCTGCACCCTTAACGCCATAAGTCTTTCACTCATGCAGAGTAGTTATCATCTCCTGATTTTTGAACAGCTCTTCCTATTAGATACGTATTCAATTTGCATCAGAATTACGAAATCTGTATGTGTAACTGCCTGTCACAAGAAAAACCGGAATACAGCTCGTTCCAATTTTCACTGCATCCTGTTTAGGATTATATATTTTGGATATTGACAGATTACTATTTTGCCAGTGCATTTCAAAACAGCGCATTCTCCTGATCCGTGTCCTTATTCACCGTTATTGTATCCACTTCACACGATATGTGTCTTATAGACCAGAGTCTCCTTGGAAGCAGTTATTATATCTGTTACTTTCAATCTTCTTCTGTTTTATAAAAGAGGAAAGCCATGTTTGCTTCCAGCTTATTTATAAATACCCATCCACGTTTGTCTGTTTATCATAGGATGTATGGAAAGGAGGCAGATATATGGCAAAGGTTATCGTATATAATGTATATACGCAGGCATTGGAAACCTTCTATCTGGAGGAAAATGATCCAATGCCGTATGCATACGATCGAACAATGCTGGTGAGAGAATTCAGAGGATCGTCGCGATCCAGTGTTCTATGGACAACAAATGCGGCAATGGAAGCATGGAATGCAACACGAAGAACCTATGGAGCCCCCATACCTTTTCGGTATGCATTTAAACGAATCTGGGAAGGCGGACATGGGAAGCAGTCACAGCATTATGCAGGTGTTTCCTTCGATGTGGGACAGGCATTGACGCAGGCAGAGCGTAACAGAATCTGGAATACTGCGAACAATCTTGGTGTCTGGGTTTATGTGGAGCCTATTTACATGACACCGACCTGGGTACACTTCGACAAACGGTATGGCACACCGGCCTGCAGTGCCGGATTCCCTGTTTTACGCAGTGGCAGCCGTGGTGTTTACGTTTTGATTCTACAGGATGCATTAAACGCATTAGGCTACAGTACACAGACCCTTGATGGGGTATTCGGAGGAAATACACGGAATGCATTAGTTGCATATCAGCGTGATAACGGACTCAGTGCAGATGGTGTAGTCGGATGTGGAACCTGGACAAGGATCGTTAATGAGGTAGTAGGAATCGGAAGGACTCCAACGGTTATCGATCCGTAGAAAAAAAAGCGTGAGTATGAGTTTACTCACGCTTGTACATAAGAAGTTTTATTTTCTATGATGGAGAATCCATACAATTTCCATAAAAAAGAAAAAGGATGAAATAACTTCAGACCTGAAGTCTTTGTTCTCTATTTCTTGGAAACTGTAGTCAAAAGGTGGTGTTTACATGGTTCACTCCATTACAGATTAAAGGATAGAATTAAAAAAATGAAAAGCAGAAAATTCCATATTATCTGGATCACTGCCCGTAATACTGCCATGAATGACTCTGATGTAAATTCACTTGTGATTCGTGGGCAGAAATTAGATTCTGCCGTTATTTTTTCGATTGCAAAAGATGTATATGAGCAACCTGGAAAAAGTAGATGTATATGAAGGCAATGAAATCACTAGAAAAACACCATTATTTTTTTCTTTTATGAAAAAAGGAATTAGATTGGAATGAATTTTTCCTTATGCTGATCCCTTTTATTTCAATCAAACAGCTGTCTGACTGCAAATCTGTAAGCTAACAGGGATTGCATATATAAAGGCTTCCACCGGTACTCTATTCACTGACATCGAACTGCCATAATATAAAAAGATTTCAGAACACATCCTCTGAAACCTTTTTCTTACAAACATGATGGCCGATGTCATTTTTTAGGACTACATGTCCCTCTGCTACTCACATGAACCTGAATACCGTTTTTAAGCGGTGCTATAAAAAACCCGGTAATAACACCAAGCAGAAACGCATTCAGTAGATACGACTTCTGACGCTGTACCATGAAAGCTCCTCCTGTAATCCCCTACAGAATAGCACGAAACATATACAAACGCAAGTCTGATTCCCTATATCCTTATGTATGGAATCGCCAACAGCTCCATCACCACCGGTTCCTGTTCCTTTGAAAACGTGCGGTACACCTGACGGCTGTAAACCTCACCGCTTCGCTTCAGATTATGCTCCCTGAAAAATGTGCGAACGGTTTCCGTTATTCCAGCATCCGTCTTTAAATTGTCAAATGTGCATAGAACAGCATGTGCTGCACTGCGTAAGTGAAAATATGGATTCTCACAATACTGTGCATATTCCGCACAATCCTTATAAATTCCAAACCCCTTTTCACTTCTCCAGACACCATTCTCTTCATAATAATGAACGCTTTGGAAAAAAAGATCCGCATGATTGGAAAAATTGTGAAATCCCTTTGGCTGCTCCTGTGCAAAGGAGGACTGAATGCAATGCTGTGTTGATATGAAATACATATCCGGGCGCATTCCGTAAATGCACCTTCCCTTTGATTGCTCTGCAGTCTGTAGGATATCCAGACAGTTCATCAAATTGCTTGTTTTCATCTGCAGAATTCTCAGCCGCTCCTGCGTTGATTGCAGAGTTTCCGATATCACCTGCTCATAGGAATGCAAAGAACCATTCAGAAACTGCTCCCGTATCAGCTGCAAACTGATTCCCATCTGTGATAAACGTTGTATGTACGCAGCTGGCTCAGCTGCTCCTCGGTAAAGTATCGGTAATTGGTCTGCGGATCCTTTTCCGGTTTGATGAGTCCCATGCGCTCATAATGTCGTATTGCCTCCGTAGTAACACCCATAACCTTTGCAATATCGCCGATTTTATAAATCATAGCATTCACCCCCAGCTATTGTAATCCTCTTTCCAATTTCTGTATAGTAAAATAATCGATTTTAGCTGCTGTAGTCACGATCTGTGCTCATTTCTCAGAAACCGGATTTCACACTCCAGCTCATAGCCGCTATGCTCTTTGACCTCCTGCTGAACTCTGTGAATCAGCTCCAGAAAATCCTGACTGCTGGCAGCCCCGCGATTGATAAGGAAGCCGGCATGCTTTGTGGATACCTGTGCATCATGCACCTCTGTCCCCATCAATCCAGCATCCCGTATCAAAGCAGAAGCATAATTTCCCTGTGGCCGTTTAAATGTGGAGCCTGCACTATAGGCATCCAGCGGCTGCTTTTCTCTTCGCCGCCGCATCAGCTCCTCCATTTGTGCCAGGATTGCCTCCTGTCTTCCAGGAATTAGTGCATACACAGCTTCCAGTACGATACCTCCATGCTTTGAAAAACGACTATGCCGGTAGGACAGCTCCAGCTGTGCTGCACAGCTTGTATGAAGACTCCCGTTTTCATCCAGCCAAACCACTTCAAGCAAAACATCCTTTGTTTCTCCGCCATACGCTCCTGCATTCATGAAAACGGCCCCTCCGACACTTCCCGGAATTCCACAGGCAAACTCCAGACCGCTCAGAGAATGCGCTGCACAAAATGCACTTACCGCCTTGATGGCTGCCCCGCTTTGTGCACGCACACGATTTTCCTTCTCCAGTCGGATGCTGTTAAAATTCGTTGCCAGGACGATGACCATTCCCTGAAAGCCTTCATCCATTGCCAGAACATTGCTGCCGTTACCAAGCAGAAACCATTCTATGCGGTGCTGTTTGCATACTGCCAGACACTGCTGAATCTGTGTAATACTGGACGGCTCCGCCAGAATCTGTGCCTCCCCGCCGATATGCAGTGTCGTATATTGCTTTAATTCAATATGTCTTCTTGCCGCAATCCCTTCATCCTGAAGGAACTGGTATGCCTTTTCAAATATATCCACATATATCATCCTCTCCCCTCTATTATATGTGGAATCTGATAATGTTAAATAGAAATGCCCGTAAAATTCATTCTCATCCCAAAAGAACCACGCCACGCAGACATTCAGACAACCCGGTTGATAACAGTTCCTTCCATATACGCTTCGATATTTGCGGACACCAGCTGTAAAAGACGCTGTCTGGTTTCCAGACCACGCCATCCCATATGCGGTGTAATAATGACATTCGGCATTGTGTACAGTGGATTATCCTCACGCATTGGCTCCTCTTCCTGCACATCCAGTGCCGCTTTGGCAATCCGCTTGTTCTGCAAGGCCGCAATCAGCGCCTGTTCATCAATCAGGGCTCCACGAGCCGTATTGATAATAGCGGCGGAAGGCTTCATCATCGACAGATGCACTTCGTCAATCAGATGTCTGGTTTCAGAGGTAAGCGGACAATGCAGAGAAACATAATCACTTTCCTTTAAAAGCTCTGGCAGGGAAACAAAGCGTACTCCCTCCACATGCTCGCGCGGTGTTCTCGTATACACCAGAATTTTCATATCCAGGACTTTAGCAATACGAATCACCTCCTGTCCGATACTGCCGTAACCGATAACTCCCAGCGTCTTATCATTGACCTCGGTATGCTCCACCAGCATATGGTCTGTAAAATTTCGGTAATCTTTATGTTCCAGCATTTGCAGCTGCTCGCGCATGGAGCTGCTAAGGCTTAAAAGCAGCATAATCGCCGTATGTGCCACACGCTTTGTGGAATAAGCGGGCGTATTGCACACAATGATTCCCTTTTTGCGGCAGGCCTCCAGATCGATATTGTTATAGCCGGTCCCTGCTTCACAGATTAAGCGCACACTGTCCGGAAACTGCTCAATCAGCGCTTTGGAAAGCCCCAGCTCCTTACTGACTACAATTTCACAATCCTGAACACGCTGTAGAATCTCCTGTAAATCACTATCCTCATAAGCAACAACATCTCCCTTTATACAGCTGATATCAAGCCTATGATCATAATTGATTCGTGCGATATTTAACATACAGATACGATGCTTCATATTTCCCTCCTTGTTATAGCAGCACATTCCGTAAGCTGTTCCTATAACCTTTTCCTTATACGATAATATTTTATCATGTTTTTCAGGAAATCTGTCCTTTTTCACAAAATTGTAGTATCCTTATGCATGTGAGGTAATCTTATGAAGAAATGGATAAAGCAAACAATAAAATATATACTGCTGGCGATGTTTGTTGCCGGCATGCTCTATTTCAATATCAAGGACCATGCTGCGGAAATCTTCGATACGCTGCAGCATTTGCAGCTACGCTATACGCTTGGACTGATACTGCTCAGTGCTTCTGTTTATGTGATAGGAGGAATCGGAATCTGCGTGCTGTGCAGGAAGGTCAATCCTGCTTATCAAATGAAAAGCGGAATATCCAATGCAATGATTTCCCTTTTCCTGATGAATGTCAGTGCCTCCGCTGTAGCAAAGGCGGCGCAGATGCTGTTATTTAAGGTCAGGAACATATCATGGGAGCAGGGCTGCAGTATTCTCGTCATGGATCAGATTCTGTATCAAATATCCTATATGGCGCTCAGTGCATGTGCTGTTTTCATCAGCTGTGATTTTCTGATCCCTTTATTTCCAAAGGAAAGCATCCTGGCGCTCACCGGCTTTGCAATCAGTATTTTCCCCATCCTTATTGTCGCGCTGCTGTTTCTGTGGCCGGGTGTTTTCGCAGGACTGAGCAAAGGTATCGGCTATCTGATTGACAAACTGCAGCTGCCATTTGACAAGCTGTCCATCCAGCATGCGCTGCAGCGCTTCGCAGATTCTCTGCAGACAGCAAACGGTCTGTATAAAAAGGATTACCGAGTGATGCTAAGGGTTCATCTACTGAACACAGTAAAGCTGAGTATACGGCATTCTCTGCCGCTTCTCATCGCATTCTTTCTGCAAATTGATCTCCGTCTGCAGGATATCCCACTCTTTTTTTCAGCATCCTTTTTTGTAGATCTGATATTATCTGCTCTTCCGGTATATGGCAAGCACGGCGTAGCAGAAACAACCTTTACCCTTATATTTACTCCTCTCGCCGGTGCAGCTCAGGCTGCCAGCATCATGCTGGTATGGCGGGCAATCACCTTCTATACCAATACCGTGCTTGGTGGTATCTGCATGATCCTGTCTCCGGATATCAGCCGCAGCAGTCTGAAGGAAATCAAGCAGAATTCCAAGATGTCAACTTAGCAGGAAGCGTTATAGCTCATGCTGAAACAAATTCAGCAGCTTACAGAAAATGAAGTCACCCATATGTTCGTGATGCTTTGCATTGCCATATCTATGATTATAGCAAATGCATGATCCTATCCGCATGAAAAAGCACGGCTGCATACTTTCTAAATGCAGGCAAAAAAATCTCGAAGCTGTGCATTTCCTAATGAGTTCCCATTTGTATAAGCTTAAAAACCTGAAGAAAGCAGGCTGTTAGACAAAAACTGAATGCCGTATACAATCCGTCATGAATTCCTGCACCCTAAAAAGCTGTCTGAATCACACGTTTGTCCGTGTATGAATCAGACAGCTTTTCTGCAGCTTGCCTCTTTTCAGCCGTTAGTTTTGTATCATCAGCTTTATGATCTCATCATCCGTTTCCTTCATGCCATCTCTTGCCAGCTGACCGACACCCATGATGGTTTCCTCAATATCGCGGCAAACAATACCCTCTCCGCGATAGAACTGCTTTCCCTTTTGATACATCATACAGCCCATGATGCCGGCATCAACCGCCGTTGCTATTTTTGCGGCACAGGAAGGCTTTGCACCGTCACAAATCATACCTGACGTTATTGCGAGTGCATTGACAATGGCATGGCAGATATGATCATAATCTCCGCCCAGCAGATATGCAATCCCTGCACCTGCGCCTGCACCTGCACTGACTGCACCACAATAAGCGGATAGCCGACCGATATATTTTTTCTGATACAGTGTGGAGAGATTGGATATGAGCAAAGCCCGGTACAGCTGTTCTTCACTGGATTGGAGCTCCCTTGCATAGGCGATTACCGGAAGAGAGCAGGTCATTCCCTGATTTCCGCTTCCGTTGTTGATAATAACCGGCAGCTCACAGCCGCTCATTCTGGCATCACTTCCCGCCGCAGCCAGAGCACGGGCACGAATCTGTACACTGTCACCATAGGTAGAGAGTAGCACGGAACCGATATTGGCACCATAGGAATGGGCTAACCCCTCTTCCGCTATGGCGGTATTGCATTGAATCTGTCGATCCAGTATCTCCTTTACATCCGCAAGATCCGCTATTTCTGCAAACTCATAGATACCCTGCATCGAAAACTGCATGGCATCCAGCTGCTCCTGTGTATCCTTGCGTGCCTCTTTGTCCAGCACACACCTTCCATCCTCTTCAATACGTACGATATTGGAATGCTCATTCTGGATACATACCAGTACAGTATGCTTATCTCCGGAAACTCTGACACCGACCTGCAGGGCACAGCTGCACTGCTCATGATGTACATACACTGCTGTCTTTTCAAGAAAAGCTTCCATTTGCGCGATCTGCTCCGTACGGACATGAGAAATAACCTCCAGTCCGAGGGTTGGATCACCGGCGATAATACCAATAGCTGCCGCACTTTGGATTCCCTTGCGTCCTCCGGTATTCGGCACCGTAACGCTTTTTACATTTTTGATGATATTGCCACTGGCATAAATATCCACCTGTTTTATATCTTCCTTCAGGCGTGCAGCTGCCTGTGCTGCCGCATAGGCAATCGCAATCGGCTCTGTACACCCCATCGCCGGAACGAGCTCTTTTTTCAGCAGGGTCACATATCCTCTGTACTGTGCATCCTGTTTTTTCATAAAATTTCTCCCTTTTCGCATTTTGCGTTGACTTCTCTTTAAATGTATTATATCATCACCATATATTTATGAAAATTTTATATATTTTATAAGATGATTAAATTATCTTTATGGGAGGATTTATGGAATTACGTACACTACGAACATTTCAGCGGGTAGCTCAGCTGAAGAGCTTCTCAAAGGCTGCGGCTGCACTGGGCTATACACAGGCTGCGGTCACCATTCAAATTCAGCAGCTGGAAAAAGAGCTGCACACCCGTCTGTTTGACCGTTTCGGCAAGACGATTTCGCTTACGCAGCAGGGAACTATATTTTATGACTATGCCTGCCGCATCCTCGATGAAAGTGAAAAAGCCAAGCTTGCGCTGCAGGAAGCACAGGAGCTGGAGGGACATCTGCGCATCGGCATGACGGAATCCCTGTGTGCATCCTCCTTTCCAAAACTGCTGCATGCCTTTCATACAACGTATCCGCATATCTCCATCAGCGTGGAAACCTCATCACCGGAAATTTTACTGGATATGATGAATCATAATGAGCTGGATATCGTCTATTTCATCGACCGCCGCCAGTATCATCCCGACTGGATCCGCGTCGTTGATGAACCGGAGGAAATCGTGTTTGTCTGCCATCCCTCTCATGCGCTGACAAAACGGAAATCACTGATTCTCAAGGACTTATTACAGGAGGAGCTGATTCTGACGGAAAGTGCAGCCAGCTATCGTTATGAGCTGGATCAGTATGCCCTGTCCATCAAACAGCAGGTGCATCCATACCTGGAAATAGGGAATACAGAATTCATCATACGGGAGCTGTTGAGTGAATGTGAGATTTCCTTTCTTCCCGCCTTCTGTGTGCAGCCCTATGTAGATCAGGGACGTCTGTCCATCCTGCGGCCGCGAGATTTTCAGCTGCGTGTATACCGCCAGATTGTTTATCATAAAAGCAAATGGCTCACACCGCATATGAATGCCTTTTTATCCTTTGCTTCCTAGTGGATCTAAATTTTTGAGCGTTCTGAGAGGTCCCTGTGCACCTGTGTCTAGCCTCTCCTGAGGCTAATGCACAAGATATTTTAAAAGCATAAAAAGACGGCATCTGCCATCTTTTTTCAAGATCGATTCTCAACTGCCTGCACACCGGTGATGATGCCGATGGAATAGATCGTATCCACGCTTGCCCTGCGCGTCAAGATATTGACCGGTTTACGCAAGCCCTGTAAAATCGGGCCAAACATGGTAAAGCCACCCAGCTCGACAGCAATCTTATAGCCGATATTTCCGGCATCGATATTCGGGAATATCAGTGTATTCATCTCCCCGGCGATGGCTGAATGCGGAGCCTTTACCTTTGCGACGATTGGAGAGATTGCCGCATCCACCTGAATCTCCCCGTCAACAGCAAAATCCAGCGGCATCCGTTTCAGATGCTCCGCTACGACGCGCACCTTATCCACACTTTCTCCGCTTCCCGACCCAAACGAGGAATACGATAAAATACCAACCTTCGGTTCAATACCAAACTGCCGTGCTGTTCTGGCACACTGGAGGGTAATCTCCACCAGCTCCTGAACCGATGGATCCACATTCAGTGTACAGTCCCCCATAATATAATGGATGTTATCCCGCTCCAGCAGAACACAGCTGGATACGGTTCGCTCATTCTCGGCAGTCCGAATGAGCTGTAAAGCGGGACGCATGGTTTCCGCTGTTGTTGCGATAACACCGCCAACCAGACCGTCAATATAGCCAAGCTCCAGATACATTGTTGAAAAATAATTGATATCCTTTAGTTTATCCTCACATGCTTCCCTGGTCCAGTCACCACGGCGAATCATCAGCATGCGTGACACCATTTCCGCCTTATTCGCAAAGCTTTCCATATCTGCGATTTCCACACCGCTGATATCAGCGCCAAGCTCCTTCGCATGCCAGAGAATTTCCTTTTTATGACCAATCAGCACCGGCAGTATAAAGCCGTTTTCCACATGCCGTATCGCTGCACGGATCACGTCGGGATTCGCTCCCTCCGCAAATCCGATTCTGGGATGCTTACCCAACAGATGATGCTCCAGATTTTTCATATGCCAATCACACTCACCTTTCTTTACAGCTATTCTACCACCTGTGATAACGCTTTCAAATAAAAACTTTATGAATTTTTTCACAACATTTGGAGAACACGGCAGGTTTCCTGCTTGCAAGTATATGCCAGGTATCGTACAATGAGCATAAAGACAAGGAGCCAAGAGAAGGAGGTGCTGATATGAACGTGATATTTCACATCGACGAAGAAAAACGCTGGCCGCTTGTACAGGGAAATGTAACCCATATGCTTGCCTATTGCGAACAGCTGCAGCAGGATTTCCATATCGAAATCGTCGTTAATGGAAGAGCTGTCCGGCAGCTGAAGGAGGAGGCCGCAGAGCAGCTGGAATACAAAGCAGTTTTCTGTGATTTTATAAAACGCGGTGTCATCATAGCCGCCTGCCGCAATGCCATGAAGGGGCAGAGGATGGAGGAGCAGGAGCTTTTAAACGGTGTGACAACGGTTGCAAGCGGTGTTGTGGAGCTTGCCGTTAAGCAGCAGGCGGGATATTCCTACATCAAACCGTAATCCGGCGAAGGTCGGATTTTTTATTTGAAATAAATGGAAATCCATACTATAATAAATACCACCTGGAAAGGAGGATGCACATGCTGAAAAAAACGGCAGCCTGGATCAGGGAGCATCCCTATGCGCTGTGCCTTCTTTATTTTATCCCCTATCTGATTTACTTTGAGCTTTTGGAGGCCTTTGCGGTTCCCAAATTTATCATACACTGTCCGCTGGATGACTGGATCCCTTTTCATGAAGGCTTTGTTATACCTTATTTTGCCTGGTTCCCCATGCTTGCAGTCTCTCTTGGTTATTTTCTGTTCCACTCGCGAAGGGATTTTCTGGATCTGTGCTTTATTATGTTCACCGGTATGACAATCTGTCTGCTGATCTATACCGTACTGCCCAACGGTCTACAGCTGCGTCCTGCTGTTGTACGTGACAATCTGCTTGCCCATATTGCCGGAATGCTGTATGCCATTGATACACCGACGAACGTCTGTCCGTCCATTCATGTTTCCAGTACCGTGGCGATTATGATCATTGTCATGCGCTATCAAAAGTTTTCTCATGCGGCACTGGTCAAAGGCTTTACCCTGTTATGCGGAATCGCAGTATGTCTTTCAACCGTTGTACTGAAACAGCATTCCGTCATTGATATCGTTCTCGGAGGGCTTCTCACACTTATCTTATATAAGGTATGTATGCAAACAGACTGGATGAAATATCTGCGCAAACTCCCATATAGGAAGCTTCTATCTCGTAAATCTTAGGCTTTAAAGCATGCAAAAAGATGCAGACCTTCTGCATCTTTTTATAGGGGCTCCATGCGTACATGCTATCTCTCAGGTAATGCTGGCATCATAAATAGACTGTATGGAGCTTTTCAGTAAGGCTTCAAATTCATCATCACTCTGGGTTACGCAAAGTCCCTGTGATAATGCACGGGAGAAGCTCGCAATCAGTCCCGGATTTCTTGCAAGCCTTTCATTCGCTTCATCTCTTGTATACCCTCCGGATAATGCGACTATGCGCAGAACATGCGGATCATTCATCAGCTCTGTGTAGAAACCGTCAACACTTGGAATGGTCAGCTTGAACATAATGATTTCATCTGCTGTCAGCTTCGCCAGATGCTTTTTGATTTCCGCCTTCAGCAATACCTCACAATCCGCCTTATCCGATGCTGTAATATCTACCTCAGGCTCAAGAATCGGCACCAATCCTGCCGCACAGATACGTTTACCGATAGCGAACTGCTGCTCGACGATAGCGCGGATACCATCCGTATTGCTTTCCCTGATAACAGAGCGCATCTTCGTTCCAAAGATATGGCGCTGTTTTGCACGCTCGAGCAGCTCCTCCAGCTGTGGAATTTCCTTCATCAGCTGAACGCCGTTTTCCAGTGGGGCAAGCCCCTTGTCCACCTTCAGAATCGGAAGAATTCCCTTTTGATTCCACAGATAGTCAGCAGTGTACTCGTTGTTCACCTTCCGTTCCATAGTGTTTTCAAACAGAATGGCTGCAAGTATATGCTCGCTTGTAAAGGAAGGGCATGTCAATATTCTGGTTCTCATCTCATGAACCAGATCAAACATCTCTTCATCGCTATGATATGCATCCTCTGCAATACCATACAGTCGAAGTGCTTTCGGTGTACTGCCGCCGCTTTGATCAAGCGCCGCAATAAAACCTTTGCCTGTGTGCATGCGAATACGTTTTGGATCACTCATGATGATACCTCCTTCCATCTATTGTCATCATACCACTTTATGATGCAAAAAAACAGTGCTATTGAGTATTTCAACATATCGGTATGCAGCATAGTCACAGCAGCATCAATGCATTGGATGGAATAAAAAAGGGATATCTAAAGTATCGTAGGAATAAAAAAGCCGGTTCTTCCTATTCAGATGTCCGGCTTTGTGAGTATTCACGAATCATACTGTGCTGTATGTAAAAGCTCATTCGCATGCTTTACGAGTGCTTTGTCCGGAGGCAGGACATCCTTTAGTGCATAGGTATAGCCAAGCTCCTCCCACTTGTAGGCACCCAGTGTATGATATGGCAGAATCTCAACACGCGCTACATTATGCAGAGTCTGCAAAAAGGTATCCAGCTTTTGAAGGTCCTCATCACTGTCATTGATACCAGGTACCAGCACATGACGAATCCAGACAGGCTTACCGATATCAGAAAGATATTTTGCCAGATCCAGAATATTGCGGTTGCTTTTTCCCGTCAGTGCGCGATGCTTTTTTTCATCATAAACCTTAAGATCCAGCAGGATGAGGTCTGTGACATTCATCAGCTCCTGGAATTTATCAAAAAAGTCCCCTTCACCGGTAAACGGATTTCCCGCCGTATCCAGAACGGTGTGAATGTTTTCCTTCTTCGCCTTTTGAAACAAATCCAGAAGAAAGTCAATTTGCAGCAAAGGCTCTCCCCCGCTGACCGTAATACCGCCGTTTTTGCCCCAGTAGCTGCGATAACGCATCGCACGCTTCAGCAATGCTTCACTGTCTGTATCCGGCTCCCCGCATTTCCAGGTATCCGGATTATGGCAATACTGGCAGCGCATGGCACAGCCTTTTAGAAATATAACAAAGCGCACCCCCGGTCCATCAACGGAGCCAAAGGTTTCAATGGAATGAATCGCTCCTTTTACACTCATAAAATCACCTCCATAAACGTAGAAAGGCCTGTTTGTATAACAGACCTCTTTTCTTTGTAACTTACAGACTTGCGTGGCAGGTTCTGGAAATAACATCCAGTTGCTGTTCACGCGTCAGGTCAATGAATTTTACAGCATATCCGGAAACACGGATCGTGAAGTTTGCATACTCCTCTTTTTCCGGATGCTCCATGGCATCATGCAGCTTTTCAATACCGAATACATTGACATTCAGATGATGGGCTCCCCGATCAAAGTAGCCATCCAGAACATGTACCAGATTATCGGCACGCTCATCCTCATTGTGTCCAAGCGCATCCGGACTGATGGTCTGCGTATTGCTGATGCCGTCCAATGCATATTCATAAGGCAGCTTGGTTACGGAATTCAAAGAAGCCAGCAGACCGTTCTGTTCTGCACCATAGGAAGGGTTTGCCCCCGGTGACAATGGCTCTCCGGCCTTACGTCCGTCCGGCAGAGCTCCGGTAGCCTTACCATATACGACATTGGAGGTGATAGTAAGAATCGAGGTTGTCGGTTCAGAGTCACGATAGGTATGACGCTTCTCGATTTTCTCCATAAAGGTCTTTAACAGCCACACTGCAATATCATCCGCACGGTCATCATCATTTCCATAGCGCGGGAAATCACCCTCGATTTCATAATCAATAACCAGTCCGTCTTCATCACGAACCGTCTTAACCTTGGCATATTTGATTGCTGCCAGGGAATCTACGACATGGGAGAATCCGGCAATGCCTGTCGCAAAGGTTCTGCGCACATCGGTATCGATCAGTGCCATTAAGGAGCTTTCATAATAATATTTATCATGCATGTACTGAATCAGGTTCAGGATGTTGACATACAGATCAGCCAGCCATTCCATCATGTTGTCATACTTATGCATAACCTCATCATAATCCAGATACTCGCTTGTGATCGGGCGATATTCCGGACCAACCTGTGCCTTCGTCTTTTCATCGACTCCACCGTTGATCGCATACAGCAGACATTTCGCAAGGTTTGCACGTGCTCCGAAGAACTGCATTTCCTTACCGGTCTGTGTAGCACTTACACAGCAGCATACCGCATAGTCATCGCCCCATACCGGACGCATAACATCATCATTCTCATACTGAACAGAGCTTGTTTCAATTGAGATGCGCGCAGAATATGTTTTAAAGCTTTCCGGCAGATGTGAAGAATACAGCACCGTAAGGTTCGGCTCCGGTGCCGGCCCCATATTTTCCAGTGTGTGCAGGAAACGGAAGTCAGATTTTGTAACCATGTGGCGGCCATCCATTCCCAGACCTGCCAGATCCAGTGTAGCCCATACCGGGTCACCGGAGAACAGCTGATTGTAGGAAGGAATACGTGCAAATTTCACCATACGGAACTTCATCGTCATATGATCAATCAGCTCCTGAGCCTCGCTCTCGGTAAGAATTCCTGCCTCCAGATCACGTTCGATATAAATATCAAGGAAGGTGGAAACACGGCCGACACTCATCGCAGCACCATTCTGTGTTTTGATAGCAGCCAGATAACCGAAGTACAGCCACTGAACAGCCTCCTTCGCAGTTGTTGCAGGTCCGCTGATATCAAAGCCGTAAAGTGCAGCCATCGCCTTCATCCCCTTTAACGCCTTGATCTGCTCCGCCAGCTCCTCACGCTGACGGATGATGTCATCGCTCATCACACCGCAACCGCAATTTGCCTTATCCTTCTGTTTTTGTTCGATCAGATAATCGATACCGTACAGGGCAACCCGACGATAATCGCCAACGATCCGTCCGCGTCCATAGGTATCCGGAAGACCCGTGACGATCTTGTTCCGTCTGGCAAGACGCATTTCCGGTGTATAGCAATCAAACACGGCATCATTGTGTGTCTTGTGATATTCGTGGAAGATTTCATGCAGCTTTTCACTTGGCTCATATCCATAGGTGGTACAAGCCTCTTCGCTCATTTTGATACCGCCGTATGGCATGAAAGCACGCTTCAGCGGCTTGTCTGTCTGCAAGCCAACGACTGCCTCCAAATCCTTTAATTCATCCTTGATGTAGCCGGGACCGTATGAGGTCAAAGAGGAAACGATTTCTGTTTCCATATCGAGAACACCGTTCTTTGCGCGTTCTTCCTTCTGCAGCTTCTGCAGCTCTTGCCACAGCTTGTTCGTTGCTTCTGTTGGTTCAGCCAGAAAAGACTCATCCCCATCATATGGCTTGTAGTTGTTCTGAATAAAATCCCGAACATTGATTTCCTCTTTCCAGAGGCGGCCTGTGAAGCCTTCCCATTCTTTGCGTTCATTCATCATAAATCCTGCGTCCTCCTGTTTCATTCTGTTATGAAATGGTTTCGTAAGATAAATCATATGACTGATTCATCCACAAGAAAAGAGCCGACAGTTGTCCCGAGCTCTTCTGCCCAGACGGTCGGCTCCTATACATTATACTCCCTGTGGTCAATTCCACTTCCGTCAGTCATATAACTGACTAAACTGTATCATTTTTTTAGCCGAACGTCAATAGGCTTGCATACAAATTAAGCTTACAAAGTAAGAAGGTCACGATTCACAGCAAATCCACGAAAAGAAGGATCAAACAGAAGTATAAAAATCACACAGGATGGAAAGTCATTCCCCCGTCAAACTATTACATCTTTTCTTTTTTGATCATTCGTTTATAAACTGTGAACAGTAACAAAAGCAGACCGCCTGTCCGCCGTATCGTGGAAACAGACAGTCTGATTGTGAAGTCAGATTTGGGCTGGTTGTAAAGTTATAAGGAAAACAAAGAACTGCAATCTCTTTGTTAGTTTAATCTAACTCCATATATAGAATACTCTTTTTTACAGCATCTGTCAATGAAAACATCCTGAACTCTTTATAAAAAAAGAAGCTGATGATGATAAGGTGCGCAACTTCAGAAAATAAAAACGAAAAGGCTTTGAATTCCTCTCCGTCTTTCTTCATATGTATGTTAATAAACAGTAAAACCGCCATCACTTGCGACAATGCTACCGGTGATGTGTCTTGCCTCATCACTGGCAAAATACAGGATCGTCGCTGCCTGCTCCTCACTTGTAGCATTGCGATGCTGCAGAGTTTCCGTCTTACCGGCAATCATGGAATTCTTCATAAATTCCTGCGGGTCTTTTCCCTGTGCCTTCAATTCCGCAATCTTGGCATAAATCTTCTGCTTTGCGGCTTCTGTCAGCGGTGTATCGGTTCCTGCCGGACAGATGGCATTGCAGGTAATGTTTTTCGCAGCGTAATCCATTGCCGTTGATTTTGTCAGTCCGACAACACCGTGCTTGCTGGCAACATAGGCAGGTCCTGCAGGGGTTGCCCGAATACCTGCCACGGATGCGGTATTCACAATACTTCCACCGGTTTCATTGGTAAGCATGTATTTCACTTCCTCACGAATGCAATAGAACATGGCATTCAGATTGGCATTGACAACGCTGAACCAGTCCTCATCTGTCAAATCTTCGATTTTCTTGGAATCTCCGACGATGCCGGCATTGTTAATAGCGATATCGATACGTCCATACACTTCCATCACTTTCGCATACAGGGCGATGATATCTTCTTTTATAGTCACATCACAGCGCACAAACAGTGCCTTGCCTCCCTGATCCGTAATGGTCTTTTCAATCGCCTTTCCGCGTTCCTCATTTCGTCCTGCGATGACAACGGTTGCCCCTTCTGCACCGGCACGGATACAAACTGCTTTTCCTATTCCGGAGGTTCCTCCGGTTACGACCATAATTTTATCCTTAAAACGTTCTGTATTCATAAAAAGCTCCTTTCTGTTTTCTTAGTATTATTATAGCGCTTACAAAGAAAAAATACTACACTTATACAATCTTTATGCAGAGTTGAAAACCGCAGCTGGAAATCCTCCATGCTACGGCTATTTCATTTTATCTATACGCTTTCGTTCCCTTTATTTCTTTATCTCCTTCCTTATGCTTCTTTTTCTTTTTCATACTGCGTTGATGGCTCTAGCATCGCATCCAGTACAAGCTGCGCCATTTCATAATGCAGCTTGCGATAATCCTCCTCACATTCCCATTTCTCGTTCTTGCGACTGACATGAACAGCGAGGCAGTTTGCAGCAGGAATCTGGTATAAGGATGCTAGTATATAAAGTACTGCTGTTTCCATTTCACAATTCATAATTCCCAGACTTGACCATTCTTCAATCATATTGGGAACAGGAAGTGCTTTTCCCTTTATTGAAATACCCCTTCCCTGCCCTATGTAATATGTTTCTGCCGTCAGTCCCAATCCGATATGGATTTTTTTACTGCCGGACAGATGTTTTGCAATCCGACTGACTAACAGCGAATCTGCAACAGCAGGATACGTATCCGGGACATAAGTCGTCATCAATCCTGTTGTTCGTGCCATTCCAGTATTTAAAATGATATCGCCTGGCTCAATATCGTCACGCCATGCGCCGCAGCCTCCGCAACGTACGATTTGTTTTGCTCCATTTTCCAGCAGCTCACTCACACAGATTTCCGTTGAGCCTACACCTATGCCGGTAGAACATACGGATACCTTCTGATTTTTATAATAACCATTCATTAAAAGAAATTCACGATTATTAACAATAATACTACGCTTATCAAACGCTTCTGCAAGAAGTGAAACCCTACCAGGATCTCCAACAATTATGGTCGCTTCCCCCAAATCTCCGTGCTTTAATTCTTTCAAATGTATACTCATATTATCTACCTCCTATGCCTGTGTTTCTGCTGGCTTTGGCTTGTGTATCTGTAGCGTTGTCACTGTAATCAGAGATATACAGTATAACACGGTAAGAAATGCCATGGCTACTGTTAGAGAATAGTTATCTAAAAAGAAACCGATAGCGATTGAGGAAAAACCACCAATAGCACGACCGATATTGAAAATAATATTATTTGCAGTTGCACGGATATGTGTTGGATATAGATTACCAACAATTGCTCCGTAGCCTGCATTCATACCGTTGGCAAAAAAACCTACAATTGCGCCCCCAACCAAAATCAACATTGCAGAATCTGCAAAGGAATATGCAAATACTGCAATCGCAGATGCAATCAGAAATGATGCATAGGCCGTTTTGGCACCAATCTTATCCATAATCTGACCGAAGACCAGCATTCCTAAAGACATACCGATAATGGTTGCTATCATCCAAATTGATGAACCGGAAATACTAAGTCCGGCTTTGTTTTGCAAAATTGAAGGAAGCCAGTTCATCAGCCCAAAGTATCCGGCAACCTGTACAATCGCCATAATGGTCAGACGAATCGTTGTAAAAGCCCTGCCTTCTGTAAAAAGATCACGTATTCCTGATTTTTTAGTAACCGATTCTTTTTTTACCGCCTTCCATGCTTCAGATTCCGGCAGCTTCCAAAGGATAAAAACAGCCAGGAAAATTGGAAGAGCACCAAATACAAATAAACCTCTCCAGCCGAATGTTGGAATAATCAATGCAGCTCCTATGGCAGCAATGATACTGCCAAGCTGTCCTGCAATTGTTACAAATGAAGTAATTCTTCCTCTTTTACCCTCAGCGAAAGAATCCGCAATGATGGACATAATCACACCATACTCTCCGCCTCCGCCGACACCTACCAAAAAGCGCAGCACATAAATGGCAGTTATGCTTGTAGAACAAGCTGTCAGCCCTGTCGCTATAGAGAAAATAGCGACTGTAATTGCAAAAATTTTTACTCTGCCATACTTGTCTGCCAATGTTCCAAAGATGATACCACCGGCCAGCATTCCCAGATTGGTGATGGTGGATATCGCTCCACCTGCAGTTGAGCTGATTGCAAAATCAGCAATAATAGAGGTCAGTACATAGGATAACAGCATCGTACTACAGCTCTGCATTCCCAGCCCGGCCATTGTGGTACCTAATGCCGTTTTCTGATAGGTACTCATATTCATACGTTCTTGACTCATAAAAAGTCTCCTTTCCTTACACCACCATTTTAGATAGAAAAGCGCATTCTAACAATTGTGGAAAGAGCCCAAAAATTACCAGTGATTTCGTGTATCTACACAATTTACACGTTTACTTCTTGTATGATATCATTCAGTAATAAATAAGGTGTATTGTAACCGCAATCATATTATTTATATACCGGTATGATCTGTATCCAAAAACATCACACGAAATTTGTGAATGGGAGGTGATACCGTATGATCTATTTAAGCACGATCATGAGCAGTGATATCTGGGATCTGAAAGCGCTGTATGAGGGGGCTAATGTACAGCGCTTGGTTGCTTCTGTAACCATTATGGAATCTCTACCCATACGGGAATGGGCGAAGGGTGGTGAACTGCTTCTGACAAGTTCCAGAACATTACCGGAAAATGAGCAGGATCTGCTGGAGTTACTCCATGATATGCAGCGCCTGTCAACCGCTGCTCTTGCGGTAAAATGCAGAGAAACTGACGAGCATATGGCGCGTGTAAAAAGACTTTCCATACTGGCGCAGGAATGGCAGATTCCCATTTTTCTCATTCCGCCTCAGCGAACCTACCTATCCTTAACGAATGCTATCAATCGTCTGCTTTCTCTGGCAGATGAACAGGATACCCTTAAGGAATACCTTATGCGTTATCTGCTATTAAGCACGGATCCTTTCAAGGATTTGATTGTCCGACGCTGTACGCAGTCATTGCAGCTTGCACTGTTTCAGAACGAACTGCAGCTGATTCAGTTTCAAATTGATAGAGAATCTACGAATGCTCAGCTCTCTGAGCAGAAGCGCTATTCGATTTTCTGCATGTCTGTACGATATATGAGCGTATGAAGCAACAGCATCTGCTTCATGACTTTCTCTTCATGCATACGAACACGGCGATTTATACAGCCGTAATTCTGAAAGCTTCACAGTTTTCTTCAGCCTGTATACAAGAACTTAAGCAGTTGATTCCAGTATATCCAGATCTGCAGATTGGAATCAGCTCAGTTCAGAAAGCAGCTAATATTGCTGAGCTGATGAAAGAAGCTGAATTTTCTGTACACGTTGGTCTGACACTACAGAAACAGCAGATTATCCTTTATCCAAAGGTACAACTGCTGCGAATCATACAGGAGCTTCAGCAGCAGGATAAAACAAATTATTTTCAGCAGACCATTGCACCGCTAAAGGAGTATCCTTTTCTGTTGGATACTCTTATCAAATACTTCCGCAATAACGAGAACCAGAAGCAAACATGTAAAGAGTTGTTTATTCATGTTAATACACTGCAGTATCGGCTGAAGAAAATTGAAGCATTATGTGGTTTACACATGAATGACATGCAGGAGAAAATAAACCTTTATGTATCCTTATTATCACATATGATGGAAAATTGGAGGAATGACAATGACAATGATTGAATTGAAAAACATTTCAAAATGTTTTACGACAGCTAACGGAGAGCGGATACAAGCAATTAAAGATGTATCTCTTGCAATCCATGAACACGAATTCATCTCTATTATTGGTCCCAGCGGCTGTGGCAAATCCACATTGCTGCGAATCGTAAGTGAATTACAGGAGCGTGACGGTGGAGAAATCGTATTCCATGACAACACGTTAAAAGAAAATCTGGGTTTTGTATTTCAGGATTCAGTTTTATTCCCTTGGAAAAGTGTTTATGAAAATATCATAATGCCATTGGAAATCAAACATCAAAAAACACCGGAATCATTGATGCGTGTAGAGAAATTGCTGGAGTTGATGAAACTTAAGGAATTTCGAAATTCTCTGCCAAAGGAGCTGAGCGGAGGTATGAAGCAGAGAGCTTCCATCGCTCGTTCACTTAGCTACGACCCAAAGCTTCTGTTAATGGATGAACCCTTTGGTGCGTTGGATGCCCTGACACGAGATTATTTGAATCTGGAGCTCAGACGTCTTTGGAAACAGACGAAAAAAAACCATTCTATTTGTTACACATGACATAGAAGAGGCTGTTTTTCTATCCACACGCGTTGCCGTTTTAAGTAATCGGCCTTCCAAAATTCGCGACATCATCACTATTGATCTCCCACAGGAACGAAGCCTGAAGCTGCGAGAAGCTATAGAGTTTACGGATTATGTATCCAGATTGCGAGGTATGCTGAATGAGCAGGCATAAAAAAGAAGCGATATGGTATACGCTTCTCTCTCTATCTGTATTTATCTTTTTATGGTATGCTTATGTAACTTTTTTCCATATTCCCTCCTTCATCCTACCAACTCCCACTGCCGTTGCTAAGGAAATGGTTTTTCAGCTCACGCAAATGGATTTTTATAAAAATCTGCTATATACCCTGAGCGAGGTTCTGTTTGGCTTCGCACTCTCAGTTTTGTTTGGTATTATAGTCGGTTACTGTATTGGGAAGCATCCACATATCAAACAGCTGAGTATGCCTCTGCTTGTATTTTTTCAGGTATCACCGAAAATTGCCTTAATTCCTATTTTCATTATCTGGTTTGGACTTGGTTATGGCTCCAAATTATTCATCGTTTTCATCATGTCCTTTTTTCCTATCATAGAAGGTGTGCTGCTGGGTCTCGGTCATATCCCAAAAGAAATGTATGCATATATGCAGGTATTGAACGCAGATCGCAGACAGATATTTACTCAGCTAGAGTTTCCGTGCTGCATACCGTATCTTCTCTCTTCCTTCAAGATAAGCATCCTACAGGCTATTATTGGAGCAACTGTAGCGGAATGGATGGCAGGACAGTTGGGTATCGGATATTTGCAATCATTTGCCAGTTCCACCTTTGATAGTCCGCTGCTGATATCAGGTATTCTATTTACCATTTTGCTGGGAATTTTACTGTATGCAGCTGTAAACCTGCTGGAACAACGGTTACAGCGATATCAGGAGGTAAAGCAATGAAAAAATTCTGTTTCATTTTGTTATCTTTATGTTTGTTATCCGGATGTACTGGTTCTTCGTTTCACCCATATAAAAATACAGATGGACTATTTGAAGTTGATATTCAGATTGATGGAGCTGCAACACCTTATTATGCGCCGCTATATCTCGCACAGGAAAAGGGCTATTTCAAGGAGGAAGGACTGCAGGTCAATTTCTATTATGCATCTGCTGCAGAAATTGTTAAAAACGTGGGGGCAGGAAATGTACCCTTCGGTTTTCCTAATGCGGATACTGTATTGTTGGGTCGGGGAAACGGTGTTCCAGTCAACATCATTCATACTACCTATCAGAAGGGGCTGGGAGCAATCATTTACAAAAGCGAATCTGGCATTCATAAAATACAGGATCTGAAGGGCAAAACAATTGCCATTACAAGTTATGGCAGTCCCAATTATATTCAGCTGAAGGTTATTCTGCAGCAGAACGGCCTATCCATCCATGATGTGCAAATCAAAGTGATCGGAACAGGTGCAATTGTGAATGCTCTCGTTTCCAATCAGGTAGATGCAATTTGCTTTTCTAAGCTTCGCACCTATGAGCTTCAGTCTAGTGGAATCGACGTTAAACAGTTTCTCAGCAACGACTATATGCCCTCCTATGGAAATGTAGTAATCACCTCACAGACTTTCTTGAAAGAGCATCCGGAAATATGCAGAGGTTTTACGAATGCCTTGAATCGGGGTATGCAGGATATTATAGAAGGTCAGGTGCAGGAAGCTGTGAATATCGCAAAGGAAAAATTTACACCAAGCATTGCCGGAAGTGAACAGAAATACATAGATATTATTTCGCAGGAATTTGTAAAAAATCTTTGGGTTTCTGAAGATACCGCAGTGTATGGATATGGCTACAGTAATCTCCATGATTATCAGATTTACATTGACCTGCTGCAAAAAAACGGATTATTCAAGACATCCTTTCCTGCAGATGAGCTCATAGTTCAACCGGGAGGTGCATCATGAAAAAAACAAGAATCTATGTGGAAATGTGCGTACTGCTTACATGCCTGCTGATACTGTGGCAGTTTATCACCATTATATTTCATATCCCCAGCTATTATCTTCCTTCTCCTGTTGATTTTTTCAAATATTTTATACAATTTATGCAAAGCGGCAACATGGGATTGCATATCACAACAACGCTGTATGAAATTTTTATCGGCACCTTCTGGGTATTATCTTAGGTATGATTCTCGGTTATTTACTCGCGAAAAACAGACTTTTAGAGCATCTGCTTATGCCATTGCTTCTCATCATGCAGATTTCACCGAAAATTTCCATTGCTCCGCTATTCATTTTATGGTTTGGGCTTGGACTGACTTCCAAAATAGCATTGGTCATTCTGGTAGTGTCCTTCCCTATCATGGTGGCGGAAAGCAGTGCATTGAAGAAAATCAATTCCGGATATAGGGATCTCATGAATATATTACAGGCAAATCGATGGCAGATTTTCATACGTATGGAGTTGCCCTGTGCCTTCCATGAGGTCATCAGCGGCAGCAAGGTCGCTGTGACACAGGCAATTACTAGCGCTGTGATCGGAGAAATGATGGGGGCAAAAGCCGGTCTTGGCTATCTGCTGACAAATGGTGCAGAAATGTACGATTTAAATATGATTCTCTCTTCAATATTCCTGCTTTCTCTGCTGGGACTTCTTTTATATGAAGCTTGTCAGATTGTAGAGCATAGAGTGCTGTATTGGAAATAACAATGCCTTTTTGGCAATGTATATACTTTTTTCCTAAGGCTGAATAATAAAAAAAGGGAAATCCAAAATGATTGAATTCCTCAATCGTTTGGATTTCCTTTTTCATAAACACTCAAAGATATAAACACTCGGCAAATGCTGAAAGTATTTTAACTATGCTTTTATAATAGAGACATATTTAGTGCTCCAGCTCGTTCATTGAAATGGTTGTAAAATTCAAGGCCTCCAGCACCTTTAATATCGCATTTGCCGTATCAAAGGAGGTGAAGCAGCTGATATTATTTTCTGCGGATACACGACGAATCAGGAAGCCGTCATTCGTTACCTCCTTATCCTCGCTGGACATGGTATTGATCACATAATTTACCTTTCCCTTGCGAATCACATCCAGGACATTCAAATCGCCCTCCTGGGAAATCTTATTGACAGTTTTCACAAACAACCCGTTTTCCTGTAAGAACTTCGCTGTTCCACTTGTCGCATAGATGCCATAGCCGATGGCTGAGAAACGCTTTGCCATGCGCAGCCCCTCTTCCTTGTCATCATCCGCAATCGTCATCAGCACATTTCCATGATTCGGAATACGGATACCGCTGGCAAGCAGTGCCTTATACAGTGCTTTTTCCAAGGTAACATCACCACCCAGTGCTTCTCCGGTCGATTTCATTTCTGGTCCCAGCACCGTATCAACGCTGCGCAGCTTCGCAAAGGAGAACACCGGAGCCTTGACAAATACACGATTCTCAAACGGACGGATACCTTCCTCATAGCCCTGCTCAGCCAAAGAGTCACCTAGAACACAGCGTGTTGCGATATGACTCATTGCCACTCCGGTGATTTTGCTTAAGAATGGTACGGTACGGGAGCTTCGCGGATTGACCTCCAGAACATATACCATTTCCTCTTTTCCATCCTTTGGCGCCTCCACGATAAACTGAATATTGAACAAGCCGATAAAGTGGAATCCCTTTCCGATACGAATGCTGTAATCAACGATGGTGTCGCGCACCTTGTCGGAAATGGTCTGCGGCGGATAGACACTGATCGAGTCACCGGAGTGAATACCGGCCCGCTCGATATGCTCCATGATTCCCGGAATATACACATGCTCCCCATCGCAGATGGCATCGATTTCCAGCTCCTTACCGACGATGTATTTATCCACCAGAATCGGCGCATCGTGACTGATTTCCTTGACCGCTGTTGCCATATAAACTCGCAGATCATCATCATTGTGCACGATTTCCATCGCACGTCCGCCAAGGACGTAAGAAGGGCGTACCAGTACCGGATATCCGATACGATTCGCAATGTTTACAGCTTCTTCAACCTCCACTGCTGTTTCCCCCTGTGGCTGCGGGATATCCAGCGTGTGCAGCATTGCTTCAAACGCATGGCGGTCTTCGGCACGATCAATATCCTTGAGGGAGGTTCCCAGAATCTTCACACCGCGCTCCACCAGCTTATCCGCCAGATTGATTGCCGTCTGTCCACCGAACTGAACAATCACACCCAGCGGCTGTTCCAGATCCACAACGTGCATAACATCCTCAATCGTCAGCGGTTCAAAATACAGCTTATCGGATATAGAAAAGTCTGTCGATACCGTTTCCGGATTGTTGTTGATAACGATCGCCTCATAGCCGCGCTCCCGCAGTGTCATTACACAGTGTACGGTCGCATAGTCGAATTCCACACCCTGTCCGATACGAATCGGTCCAGAGCCTAGAACGATGATTTTCTTACGGTCTGTACGGAAGGATTCCGTTTCCTGTTCATAGGTGGAATAGAAATACGGCGTCGCACTTTCAAATTCCGCTGCACAGGTATCCACCATTTTGTATACTGGTACGATGCCGTTATTCTTCCGCAGCTCATAGAGGGAGCGCTCCTTCATCCCCCACTTGCGGGCGATATAGGAATCCGCAAAGCCGTTTTCCTTCAACGTACGGAGTACGGTAAGATCCTGTGGATGTGCCATCATTTCTTCTTCCAGAGAAATGATATTCGCAAACTTATGCAGGAAGAACATATCGATCTTCGTTATTTCATGAATACGTGCTAGTGATTCCTTACGGCGAATCAGCTCAGCGATGCCGAACATGCGCAGATCATCCTTTACCGCGATTTTCTCCCACAGCTGCTCAGTTGTACAGGCATCAATTTCCTTATGATCGATGTGATCACATTTCATTTCCAGAGAGCGTACTGCCTTCAGAAAGCTTTCTTCAAAATTGCGACCGATGGACATGACTTCACCGGTAGCCTTCATCTGTGTTCCCAAACGACGATCGGCCCTCTCAAATTTATCAAACGGGAATCGTGCCAGCTTCGTAACGATGTAATCCAGTGATGGCTCAAAGCAGGCATAGCTCGTCTTGGTAATCGGATTGATGATTTCATCCAATGTCATACCGACCGCAATCTTTGCGGCCAGCTTTGCAATCGGATAGCCGGTAGCCTTGGAGGCGAGCGCTGAAGAGCGGGATACTCTTGGATTCACCTCAATGATATAGTATTTGAAGCTGTTGGGATCCAGAGCCAGCTGTACATTGCAGCCTCCGCATATTTTCAAGGCACGTATGATTTTCAGACTGGCATTGCGCAGCATCTGATGCTCACGATCGGACAACGTCTGCACGGGCGCCACAACCATGGAATCCCCGGTATGAATGCCCACTGGATCAATGTTTTCCATGTTGCAGACCACGATAGCATTATCGTTATTGTCCCGCATAACCTCATATTCGATTTCTTTAAAGCCTGCGATGCTGCGTTCAATCAGACACTGATGTACTGGAGACAGCTTTAATCCGTTATCCGCAATGATACGCAGCTCCTCTTCCGTATCCGCAAAGCCTCCACCGGTTCCTCCCAGTGTGTACGCCGGACGAACAACTACCGGATAGCCAATGGAATTCGCAAAGGCAATCGCCTCCTCCACCGTATGAACGATATCGCTCTCCGGTACCGGTTCGTTGATTTCATACATCAGATTCCGAAACAGCTCACGATCCTCCGCCTTGTTGATGGCAGCTAAGTCCGTTCCCAAAATCTCCACATCGTATTCCTCAAGAATTCCCGATTCAGCTAGTTCAACAACCAGATTCAATCCGGTTTGTCCCCCCAGACTGCCCAGTATAGCATCCGGACGTTCTTTATATATGATACGGCTGGCAAATTCCAGTGTTAGCGGTTCAATATAGACACGATCCGCAATCGCCGTATCGGTCATGATCGTTGCCGGATTGGAATTGATCAGGACGACCTCATAGCCTTCCTCACGAAGAGACTGGCAGGCCTGACTTCCGGCATAATCAAATTCCGCTGCCTGACCGATGACAATTGGTCCAGACCCGATCACAAGTATTTTTTTCATATCTGTACGCTTTGTCATTTTATACGTTCTCCTTTTCCATCAGTTTCATAAATTGGTCAAACAGATAATTCGCATCCTCCGGTCCCGGTGCAGCCTCCGGATGATACTGTACACTGAATACCGGATAGCGTTTATGGCGGACACCCTCCACACTCTTATCATTCAGTGCCTGATGTGTCATAATCAGATCTGTGTTCGCAAGACTTTCTGCTTCCACAGCATAGCCGTGATTCTGCGAGGTGATTTCCACCTTTTTGCTGGACAGATTCAGGACGGGATGATTACAGCCGCGATGTCCGAATTTCAGCTTAACCGTATTGGCACCGCACGCCAGAGAAATCAGCTGATGTCCAAGGCAGATGCCGAATACCGGAACATGCTTGATCAGCTCGCGGATTTCCTTGATTGCACCTGTCATATCCTTGGGATCCCCCGGACCGTTGCTCAGCATAATGCCATCCGGATGCAGAGCAAGAATCGCCTGTGCTGATGTATTGTATGGTACAACGACAAGATCGCAGCTTCTGCGAGACAGCTCGCGGATGATGCCATGCTTTGCCCCGAAATCCATCAGTACAACCTTTTTCCCACGGGCTGGAATTGGAAAAGGCTTCTGCGTGGATACGCGTGCAACCTGATCGTGCAAAAAATCAGTCTCCTTCAACAGCCTGACCATTGCATCCACATCTGCATCCGCATTTGCCATAATGGCACGCATGGTACCGCTGCTGCGCAGCTTTCTTGTAATCGCGCGCGTATCCACATGACAGATTCCCGGTATTTCTTTTAGCTTTAAAAATTCATCCAGTGTCAGATCGCATCGGAAATTGCTTGGCTGCGCGCAGTATTCCTTCACAACAAAACCGAACACAGCAGGATCCAGACTTTCAAAGTCATCCCGGTTGATTCCATAATTTCCAATCATCGGATAGGTCATCATAACGATTTGACCGCAATAGGATAAATCGGACAGTACCTCCTGATAGCCGCTCATTCCGGTATTGAACACAAGCTCCCCTACCTGATAATGATCAGCTCCGAAGCCGCAGCCTTCATATACACTGCCGTCCTCCAGTATCAGTAAACGTTTTTTCATATAGCTCCTCCTGTAAGTCCTTACAATTGCCGTTTCCACCAAAAGGGCATAGAATACCTGCTGTATTCTATGCCCCAATGCATTGTGCTCTCTATTCTATTTTTCCATCCAGGATTCATCCTTCGGATCCTGTTTCCATGCCTTTAACTTCTCAAGGTCTCCATCCTTGATATAGGCATGCTCCAATGCCACATCTATCAGTACATCATAATTGCTCAATGTCTTAAATTCACAGGAAATACTGTGAAACAGCTCTGTAGATGCCGGTAACAGATAGGTGAAAATTGCCACAACGCCCAGTACCTCGGCACCTGCCTCACGCAGGGATTCAATGACATCCTTGACGGAGCCTCCCGTTGAAATCAAATCCTCTACGACAACAACCTTAGCACCCTGTTCGATTTTTCCCTCGATTTTATTTCCTTTGCCATGGCTCTTGTTGGAGCTGCGCACATAGCCAAACGGCTTCTCCAGCTTGTCTGCCACCATCGCTCCCCATGGGATACCGGCAGTCGCTGTACCGACGATGACCTCAGCCTCTGCATATTCCTGCTTGATCAGTTCCACAAAGCCTTGCACAACCACAGTGCGCTTTTCCGGAAAGGAAAGTACCAGACGGTTGTCACAGTAGATTGGTGATTTGATTCCGCTTGCCCATGTAAATGGATTATTTGGCTGCAGAGATACCGCCTGGATATCCAGCAGATTCTTTGCGACAGTTTTTTCAATATTCATTTATTTTCCCTCCATCGTTTTTTCAATTTCATGATAGGTAGCCACCGGATCGGCACTTTTTGTAATGCTTCTTCCCACGACGATGTAGTCACAGCCCTGTTCTTTGGCAAATGCCGGCGTTGCCACTCGCTTTTGATCATCCTTGGAATCATCCGCAAGACGAATACCCGGTGTAACCGTCAGAAAGTCAGACCCGCATGCCTCATGAATTGCCTTTGCTTCATGAACAGAGCACACAACACCGTCCAGTCCGCTTTCCTTTGCCAGCTTCGCATAGGAGATAACAACATCCTTTACATCTCCGGGAATCAGCAGCTCTTCATTCATTGCCTCATTGGATGTACTTGTCAGCTGTGTTACAGCGATGCAAAGTGGACGCTTGCCATTGACAGCTCCCTCTTCCAGACCTTCGATTGCAGCCTTCATCATGGCACTTCCACCTGCCGCATGCAGATTAACAACATCCACATCCAGCTTTGCCAGATTCTTCATCGCCTGTTTAACCGTATTTGGAATATCATGCAGCTTCAGATCCAGAAAAATCTGGTGTCCCATCGCCTTCACTTCCCGAACAATTTCAAAACCAAAAGAATACGTAAGCTCCATACCGATTTTCACATAAATCGGCTCCTGAAACTTTAATAGAAATTCATATACTTCCTTACGCGTGGAGAAATCCAACGCAACCATTGTTTTACTCATCAACGAAAACTCCTTCCAACAGCATCATTCAGACTGTTATTCCCATATTTCTTCAGGACCTTTGGCAAATCCTCTATTATTTTAACACAGCACAGCGGATCGATAAAGTTCTGCATTCCCACTTCAACCGCACTTGCCCCGGCATACAGAAATTCCAGTACATCCTCCGCACGCGTGATACCACCGACACCGATAATCGGAATATTGACAGCAGATGCCACCTGATGCACCATACGCACTGCTACCGGCTTAATGGCAGGGCCGCTCAGACCGCCGGTCACATTGGCCAGCAGCGGCTTTCCCGTATGCAGATCCATACGCATTCCCATCAAGGTATTGATGAGCACCAGACCGTCTGCCCCTGCCTCTTCTACAGCCTTGGCAATCTCTACGATGTTGGTAACATTCGGTGACAGCTTGACATAGACCGGCTTTTCCGCCGCTTCCTTAGCCATGCGGGTAACACTCGCCGCCAGCTTGGGATCCGTACCCAGACCGATTCCCCCGTGCTTCACATTCGGACAGCTGATGTTCAGCTCATATGCCTTAACAACCTCGCTTTTATTCAGCTTCGTGATCACCTCGACATATTCCTCTTCACTGGCACCTGCCACATTGGCAATGATCTCCGTATCAAACTGCGCCAGCCATGGCAGCTCCCGCTCCATGATGACATCCACCCCTGGGTTTTGAAGACCGATGGCATTCAGCATGCCGCACGGTGTTTCCGCAACACGCGGTGTCGGATTTCCGAAGCGGCTGTGTGGTGTTGCACTCTTGATTGCTATACCTCCCAAAAGACTCAGATCATACAGCTCGGCAAATTCACGGCCAAAGCCGAAGCAGCCACTGGCTGGGATGATGGGGTTCTTCAGATGAAGTCCCGGTAGTTCTACATGCAGATCCATCAGTATTCCACCTTTCCGATTGGGAAAACAGGACCTTCCTTGCAAATGCGATGGTACATGTTTTCTTCCAACTTATCCTTTGCCACACACGCCATGCAGGCTCCGATGCCGCATGCCATACGGCTTTCAAAGGACATATAGCCGCGGGTGTAGTGCGCTTCCACTGCTTTCAGCATCGGTCTTGGACCGCAGCTGCAGGTAAACTCTGTCGTGATATTATGCTCCCTGATGGCATCCATCACCGTTCCCTTTGTCCCATAACTTCCATCCATGGTCGCTACTGCAACATGACAGCCCAGCCGCTGAAATTCATTTTCGTAAAATACGCTTTCCTGATCATTGAAGCCAAGCACCACGTTAACAGAGGCATTGATATTGCGGTATTGCTTTGCCAGCTCATACAGCGGCGGCACTCCCACACCGCCACCGATCAGCAGCACCTCATGCTCCTCCTCATGAATCGGATAGCTGCTGCCAAGGGGACCAAACACATCGATGATTCCCTGCGTGCGCAGCGTGGAAAGTTTGGCTGTGCCATCCCCTACCACCTTGTAGATGATGACAAAGCGTGTTTTATCTTCAACAGAACAGATGCTGATGGGACGGCGCAGCATAAACCCCTCCACCGCTACATTTACAAACTGTCCCGGCTTCATATCCTTTGCGATGGATGCCTGTATTTCCATACGGTAGGTATCCTTCGCTATCCTCTTATTACTTAAAATCAGTCCTTTTTCTTCCTGCATCTTATCCCTCCAGTTCATTCATGGAAATGGTGGTAAACGTCTGGGATTCCAGCACACGCAGAATCGCATTGGCGGTATCCAGCGATGTGAAGCAGCTGATATTATTCTCAGCGGCAGCACGGCGGATTTCAAAGCCGTCCCGGTTTACCTCACTGGAGATACTCATCGTATTGACCACATAGTTGACGCGTCCCTTACGGATGACATCAATCACATTGTTGTCTGTTTCTTCCTTTACCTTGTCTACGGTTTTTACATAGATACCGTTGGAGGAAAGATACTGTGCCGTTCCCTTCGTCGCATAAATACCATAGCCGATGGCAGAAAAGCGCTTCGCGATCTTCAGCCCCTCCTGCTTGTCATCATCCGCAACCGTAATAAGAACATTGCCGTGCAGCGGAATCTTCACACCACTTGCCAGCAGTGCCTTGTATAATGCCTTTTCCAGCGTTACATCGCCGCCCAGTGCTTCCCCGGTAGATTTCATTTCCGGTCCCAGTGTCGTATCTACACTTCGCAGCTTCGCAAAGGAGAATACCGGGGCCTTGACAAAGACACGCTCCCCTTCCGGATGCACGCCTTCCTCGTAGCCCTGATCCTTTAAAGAATCTCCCAGAACACAGCGTGTTGCCACATAGGACATCCCAACATTCGTAACCTTGCTCAGGAATGGCACGGTACGGGAGCTTCTAGGATTAACCTCCAGAACATACACTCTTTCTTCCCCGCTTTTCTTATCGGTTTCCACGATAAACTGTATATTATACAGACCGATGAAGTGGAATCCCTTACCGATGCGTGTCGCATAATCAATAATGGTATCCTTTACCTTCTGACTTGCCGTCGGAGCCGGATAGACACTGATGGAGTCACCGGAATGCACACCGGCACGCTCGATATGCTCCATGATTCCCGGAATGTATACATGCTCTCCATCACAGATTGCATCCACTTCCATTTCCTTACCGATGATATATTTATCTACCAGAATCGGTGCATCATGACTGATTTCCTTCACAGCCGTTGCCATATAGACACGCAGGTCATCATCGTTGTGCACGATTTCCATCGCACGTCCCCCTAATACATAGGATGGGCGCACCAGTACCGGATATCCGATACGGTTTGCGATTTTCACTGCTTCCTCAACCTCCACAGCGGTTTCCCCCTGCGGCTGCGGGATATCCAGCTTATGCAGCATTTCCTCAAATTCATGACGGTCCTCGGCACGGTCGATATTTTCCAGAGAGGTTCCCAGAATTTTCACACCGCGCGCAACCAGCTTATCTGCCAGATTGATTGCCGTCTGCCCGCCGAACTGCACGACAACACCAAGGGGCTGTTCCAGATCGATGACATGCATAACATCTTCAATCGTCAGCGGTTCGAAATACAGCTTATCGGAAATGGAATAGTCGGTTGATACGGTTTCCGGATTATTGTTGATAACAATCGCTTCATAGCCGCGTTCACGAATCGTCTTTACACAGTGTACAGTCGCATAGTCAAACTCCACACCCTGACCGATACGAATCGGACCGGAGCCGAGTACGATAATTTTACGGTTGTCACTGCATACGGATTCGTTTTCATGCTCATAGGTGGAATACAGATACGGTGTATGCGATACATACTCCCCTGCACATGTATCCACATTTTTATAGACCGGCATAATGCCGTTTTGTTTTCTTGTATCGTAGAGAGCAGCTTCCTCTACGTTCCAGCTTCTTGCAATCCAGGAATCCGCAAAGCCCATTTTCTTGGAAGCCTGCAGAACGTTTAGATCCATCGGATGCTGACGGATGACGGTTTCCTGTGCAACGATGTTTTTAAAGCGGTTCAGGAAGTAGCGATCCATCTTCGTTACTGCAAAGATATCCTCGATATCCGCACCCTTTCGAAGCAATGCGGTTATGACATAGATGCGCTCATCATCACACTGTGCCAGCTTCTTCCATAAGGCATCCTCATTCATCGCGTTGATATCCTTTTGTTCCAGGTGATCCGTCTTCATTTCCAGAGAGCGGATAGCCTTTAAAATCGCTTCATCGAAGGTACGTCCTATGGACATAACCTCACCGGTTGCCTTCATCTGTGTACCCAGTGTACGATCTGCCTTCGGGAATTTATCAAAGGCAAAGCGCGGGAATTTTGTGACAACATAATCGATGCAAGGCTCCACACAGGCATAGCTGGTTGTTGTGACCGGATTGATAATTTCATCCAGTGTCAGACCGACAGCCACCTTCGCCGCAAGCTTGGCAATCGGATATCCGGTCGCCTTGGAGGCAAGGGCAGAGGAGCGTGACACACGCGGATTGACCTCAATGACATAGTAGTTGAAGCTGTTTGGATCCAGTGCGAGCTGCACATTGCAGCCACCGCAGATTTTTAATGCACGAATGATTTTCAATGCAGATGCACGCATAATGCCGCATTCTCTATCCGTCAGCGTCTGAGTTGGCGCAACAACGATGGAATCACCGGTGTGAATACCGACCGGGTCAACATTTTCCATATTGCAGACAACGATTGCATTGTCCGCATTGTCACGCATAACCTCGTATTCAATTTCCTTATAACCGGCGATGCTCTGTTCGATCAGGCACTGGTGAACCGGAGAGATTTTTAAACCGTTATCGCAGATTACCCGCAGCTCTTCCTCACTGTGAGCGAAGCCGCCTCCGGTACCACCCAATGTAAACGCAGGACGTACCACAACCGGATAGCCGTTTTCACATGCGAAAGCCACCGCTTCCTCAATCGTATGAACGATTACACTTTCCGGTACCGGTTCCCCGATTTCATACATCAGCTCTCGGAATTTATCGCGGTCCTCTGCTTTTTCAATGGCATCCAGTGCTGTTCCCAGAATTTCCACGTGATATTCATCCAGAATACCGCTTTCTGCCAGCTCAACAACAAGATTTAAGCCGGTCTGTCCTCCTAGGCTGCCCAAAATAGCATCCGGACGTTCCTTATAGATGACACGGCTCGCAAATTCCAGCGTCAGCGGCTCAATATATACACGGTCCGCAATAACGGTATCCGTCATAATCGTTGCCGGATTGGAGTTGATCAGAATAACCTCATAGCCTTCCTCGCGCAAAGAGGTGCAGGCCTGACAGCCGGCATAGTCAAACTCCGCTGCCTGTCCAATGACGATCGGACCGGAGCCAATCACCATGATTTTCTTTATATCGTTTCTTTTCGGCATTCTATTCAGCACTCCTTTCCTTCATTACATTGCAGAAATCATCAAATATATAGGTACAGTCATCCGCACCCGGTGCTGCCTCCGGCTCAAAGGAGTAAGAGTACAGCGGATAGGTTTCATGGGTAAAGCCTTCTATGGAGCCATCATTCAGTGCGGTATAGGTGGTGATCAGTCCGGTTCCCTTTATGGAGTCCGGTTCCACCTCATAGCCGTGATTCTGTGCAGTAAACTCGATTTTCTGTTTCTTCAGATTGCGCACCGGAGAAGAGTTTCCATGGTGACCAACCTTCATTTTTACAACGTTTGCGCCGCATGCAGCCGCAATGACCTCATGTCCCAGACCGATGCCCAGCATCGGCACACTGCCCAGCAGCTCTTTACAGGTAACTACCGTTTCCGGAATATCTTCCGGTGCTCCCGGTCCGCCGCTGTAGACGATGCCATCCGGATGAATGGCCAGAATATCCTGTGCACTCATATTGTATGGTACGACAATCAGATCACAGCCGCGCATGTTAAACTCGCGGATCACGGCAAACTTTGTTCCGATGTCCACCATAACGACCTTCTGCCCACGGGATGGAATCGGGAACGGCTTCACTGTAGATACTGCCTGTACACCGTCTTTTGGTAACTCACTTTCCCGCAGCTGCTTCACAATCGCCTCCACATCGGCATCCGCATCCGCCATGATTGCCTTGCATGTACCATGATCTCTGATCTTTCTTGTAATTTCACGCGTATCGATATCCGCAATTCCCGGAATGCCCTTCAGCTTCATAAACGCATCGAGTGTCATATCACTGCGGAAGTTGCTCGGTGTTTCACAGTATTCCTTGACAACAAAGCCGAACATCTTCGGTGAAATACTCTCAAAGTCATCACGGTTGATTCCGCAGTTTCCCATGGCAGGATAGGTCATCATGACGATTTGTCCATAATAGGACAGATCGGAGATAATTTCCTGATACCCGCTCATTCCTGTCTGGAAGATCAGCTCTCCCATCTGATACCGGTCGCCTCCAAAGGCAATTCCTTCATAAACACTGCCGTCTTCAAGAATCAATAGTCGCTTTTTCATTTCAGCAAACCCTCCCTGTTATCGTATACGCAGATTCCATCCACAAATGTCTTCACCGCAAAGCCGCTGCAGACAATACCGTCAAACGGTGTGTTCTTTCCCATGGAATAGAATCCCTGTTTCTCTATCTTTCGTACGCTGTCCAGATCCATCAGTACAAAATCCGAAGCGTTTCCTTCCTTCAGTTTTCCCCTGCGTTCCATTTGAAAGCGTTTGGCAGGCGCCTCGCTCATCCAGTACACCAGCTGTTCCAGCGTGAAGATGCCCTCCTCCTTCACAAAGCGGGTATACAGCAGTGGAAACGCGGTTTCCAGTGCAACAATGCCAAAGGGAGCCTTTTCCATCCCTCTGCTTTTTTCTTCCTCACTGTGCGGAGCATGATCGTTGGCAATCATATCGATCGTACCATCCAGCAGTCCCTGAATCAGAGCCTGACGGTCCTCCTCGCTGCGCAGTGGCGGGTTCATTTTATGATTGGCATTTTCTACTGCCATTTCATTCAGCAGCAGGTGATGTGCCGTTACCTCACCACTGACATCCAGTCCTTCCTTCTTTGCCCTGCGCAGGGATTCCACACTTTCCTGCGCACTCATATGGCATACATGATAGCGGCAGCCGGTTTCCCTGACAAGTGCCAAATCCCGTTGGAACTGTGCATATTCACAGGCACTGGGAATCCCGGTAAGACCAAGCTGTTTACTGCGGATGCCTTCGTGCATGCAGGCGTTCGGCTTGCGATAGCTCATATCCTCGGTATGGGCAACGATGATACCGTCAACTTCACGGCACTTCTGCATGGCTGCCTTCATCATATCCGCTGTTGCCACACCAACGCCGTCATCACTGAAGGCATGAATCCCCATGGCGCTCAGTCCTTCCATATCACTCAGCTTTTGACTCGCCTCCGCCTTTGTGATACAGGCATAGGGAATCACATGCACACGGCTGTCCTGTTTGATTTTCGTCAGATATGTCTTCATCGTTTCCGTATTGTCCGGATACGGGATGACATTGGGCATTGCCATTATGGTGGTAAAGCCGCCATGGGCTGCAGCAGCCGTCCCACTGGCAATTGTTTCCTTATGCGCATAGCCCGGCTCACGCAGATGGGCATGTACATCGATCAATCCGCTCAGCAGTACACAATTCTCTGCCGGTATTACCTCCTGCGCCAATGCAGGATCGATATGCTTTGCGATTTTCACAATCTGTCTTTCATCAAACAGCACATCCATTATCTCTGTTTCATTTCCTTTTGTAAGGATGCGGGCCTGCTGAATCAGTTTCATAACTGCACCTCTTTTCTATGTATTTTTATGTAGCTTCTTATTCAAATTCATATCCCAGTGCGCGTTTGATCACTGCCTTGCGCACAAGAACTCCATTGCTCATCTGCTTGAAGATGCGGCTGTTTTCCGCCTCCACCAGATCGCTGTCGATTTCCACACCGCGATTGACCGGTGCCGGATGCATGATGATGGCATGCGGCTGCATCATGGCTGCACGCTGTTTCGTCAGACCGTAGCGCTCCAGATATTCCGCCCTGCTCATCGCCATGGTTTCCTTATGACGCTCATGCTGAATGCGAAGCATCATAACAGCATCCGCCCATTGTACTGCCTCATCCACACGCTTGTAATAGGCATCCTTTGCGACCCATTCATCGGGACCGGAGAAGGCTACCTCTCCCCCCAGCATACCAAGTGCTTCCTTGATGCTGTTTGCAACACGGGAATGTGTAATGTCACCAATGACCGCCACCTTAATTCCCTGAAATGTCTGAAATTCCTGATATATGGTAAGCAGATCCAGCAGACACTGGGTCGGATGATTCCCACAGCCATCTCCTGCATTCAGGATTGGAATTTGGATATCTTCCAGCTCTTTGAAGTATTCATCCTGACTGTGACGGATGACCACGGCATCATAGCCGATGCTTTCAAATGTCTTTACCGTGTCATACAGGCTTTCACCCTTTTCCACGCTGCTTCCCTGTGCAGTGAAATTTTCCACACAGGCGCCCAGCTGATGCTCCGCGCTGGCAAATGAGAAATGTGTCCGCGTGCTCGGCTCAAAAAAAAGATTAGCAACCAGCGTTTTACGCGGAAATTGCCAATCTGATTGAGAACTGGAAAAAGCAGCAGCATCCTCAAGAATGTGAAAAATCTCTTCACTCGTTAAGTCACAGATTTTCAGTAAACTGTTCTTGTTCATATGCTTTCCTCCTGCCGGTCCTATCATAAAAGGGTCCGTTTTGATACACAAAAGGACCCTTTCTATACACTTCAGGTTTGGTGTTCGCCTTCATAACCTCTCTGGATTATCTTAAAGGACCTTTTATCACTCAATATTTTACCATATATCTGACGTATTGCAAGATTTTTTTACATGGAGTTCATAAGGATTGGCTTTCTCTGTTCTATATTATATGAAATAAGCGTTTTCAACGAAATAACATGAATATATCAGCTGAGCATTCTTCAATAGAAAACAGCAGTTTCACAGACCTCATATACCACGGCAGTTGCTTAGCTGGCTTCTCCGCACGATCGTGAATACGTAATCTCTTAGCTGTATAAACAAAAAGAGAAGACGAAGAAAAGCAGACAGTACATTTCCATGACATGAATGTTAAATAATGCTATACTATGCTTGAATAGGAGGTTTTCTTATGGCTTTCTGGTTGTTTATGCTCATCATGAATCTTCTGATCCCCTTTACCATGATAGGATTTGGCTTCTATTTTCAAAAGCATCCCCCAAAGGAAATCAATGAACTTTTCGGATACCGCACATCCCTGTCTATGAAAAATGAAGATACATGGAAAACAGCACATGTACAATTTGGCAGAGTCTGGTTGATCTGGGGTTGGTTCAGTGCTGCGTTTTCTTTTCCTTGTATGCTGTTGCTGTATGGAAAAAGTGATACAGCATGCGGAATCTACGGAGTCATTCTCTGTTTCCTGCAATGTATTGTCCTTCTTTTCACACTGTTTATTGTAGAACGCAGACTGCACAGAATCTTTCATAAGGACGGCACTAGGAAACTAAGATGATGAATTTCAAATCGCATGCAGTAGGAACACAGCCTGTCTGTCGTTCACGGAATGTTGTGAATAGGACACATTAAATATAGAAGTAGCTGTTTTTTAAGAAACGCTGGAACAAAAAGCTTATTTCGGACAACCATACGTTCAAGCAAAGCCCATCATAAATGAATCAGTGCTTTTTCATCACTCACACAGGTACATATAGAAAACCTTTCTTCATAAAAATTCCTATTCCATAGAGTGAAAAAATTCCATACAATGATCATATATAACTAAATGATATGAATAACCACGATAAAATCAGCCCAGGCAGCTATCAGGGCTGTTTTTCATATCTCGTTTGATCTGGTAGCTCCAGCACTTTATGCAGCAGGTGTTCATTTACCGTCAAAAACTGCTGTAAGCGATGCTGCAGTGTTTCTTCCTTCAACAGCAGCTGATGCAGAATTTCCTGCCGCAAAATCTCATCCTGAAAATCAAACAGAATCTGACTGGCTCCCCGCACGCCTTTTAATCCCGCTTCATCACTTAGCTGTAAACGGGATACAGAAGCAAGGAATACAAGCTGTGCATCCAGACAGTGCTGCATACTTTCACTTACTTCCTGCAATACCAGCTTAGCGGCTTTACTTCGTATATATGGATTTCTCTGCAATACGTTTAATGCATCCATTTTTTTCAAGGTGTTCTTCAGCTCCAGAAGATACAGATGCAAAAGCTGAGCCTGCCGCTTAGCCGTTTCCATGCTGCAGCATCCTTTTCAGTATATTCTCCACCATGGTGGCATTGCGGTAAATGAGCAGATATTTCTTTTCAATGACATTCTCGCCCTGTGTGAAGCTAAGGGTTACACTTGGAATCTCTTCGATATCAATCCGCATAGAAATCTTCGTCTGCTCTCTTGGAAGCTCTCTGCCATCCAAAAGGATGCTGTCTTTCTGAATATTGATATGGAAATTACGATCACGCTCCTCCCACAGGCGAAACTGTTCAACAATTTCCGGATACAATCGAACAGGACACTTCAATACGGTATACTGTGAAAAACGCTCTTTCATAATCCGCAGCAGCTTTTCCTGCTGTTTTTGTGCAACTTCGCGCTGCTTTGCCAGCTTACGCTCTACGATTTCCTGTACAGCCTTACGGTCCGGATCCTGCAGCAGGGAAGCCTGATGAATCCGCATGAGATCGGATGCATCTGTCAGGGCATTATGCTCCACTGCCCCTTCTATCGCATAAGCAGTCTTTAAATCATCCAGTGATAAGGTTGCGGATACCAGCACATTCTGATACGTTACCTTTGCTGAAATCTGCTTTTGTAAATCAAGAATTCCTTCAAACAAAGACGGATCGCAATGATGTCGTGCGCATTCCTGCAACAGGGTTCTTCGATCATCCGGTCCAAAGCTATACATACGGCAGGAAGAAGATTCCATATAGGGCTGCAGCCATTGCATAAACTGTTTTAAAACATCCGGAAAGCTGTTTGCATTACGGATATCGCTATCCTTTAAATGTGTCATTTTACGTACCACAGAAGTCAGACGCCGAAAGTTTTTAGGACAGACCAGAGAATAAAAGGTTGCCTCCTGCGCATCCTTTTTCAGAACCGCCCCTAGGGATACTACCATCTGACAGTACTTCCCATTGATTTTTACTGCGTCAAATTCTGCATCAATATATATATGAACCATAACTTTACTACCTCATTTATTTCTAGTATGAACAGCTGCCTTCAATTATGCAATCTGAAAGATATAGAACTTCAGATACGATGTTTCCGGTACGTTCCAGAGGATCGGATGATCGCAGCTCTGCTGTCTTGCCTCAATCTGACGAAGAGATACACCTGCTGCCTGCGCCGCCTCATGCAGCATGCTTTTAAACAGACCCTCATTCATGAAATGAGAACAGGAACAGGTTGCCAGATATCCGCCTCTTGGTAACAGCTTCATAGCAGCAGTATTGATTTCCCGATATCCCTTTACTGCATGGGAAATCGTTTCTCTGGATTTGGTGAAGGCCGGTGGATCCAGAATGATCATATCATATACACGCGGCTGTTTTTTCAAAGCCTTTAAAAGATCAAATACATCCGCTGTTTCAAAGCTCATCCGCTCCTGTAATCCGTTTATATCCGCATGGTGCTGTGCCATATCAATCGCTGTCTGAGAAATATCCACGGCATGTACATGCGCTGCCCCACCCTTTGCGGCATTCAAAGCAAAGCTGCCGGTATGGGTAAAGCAATCCAGAACATGCTTTCCCTTCGCAATGCGTGCAATTGCAGCCCGATTGTATTTCTGATCGAGAAAAAATCCGGTTTTCTGACCATTTTCAACATCCACATCATAGGAAATACCATTCTCAACTATGCTGGTAAGACAGCTTTCCGGATGCTTCGGCAAAACGGAATGCGCATACCAGCCTTTTGTCTCCTCAAGGCCCTCCAGCTTACGGATTGCCACATCATTACGCTCATAGATTCCTCTGATAGCTACATGATATTCATCTCTCAAAATCTTCACAAGCATGGGAAACAGCATATCCTTTCGCTGCTCCATACCATAGGAGAGTGTCTGCACGACCAGCAAATCATGAAAACGGTCAACTGTCAGTCCGGGTAAATAATCAGCCTCTCCGAAAATCAGGCGACAGGCATCAAAATCCTCTCCCATAACTGTTGCACGGTAGCTGATTGCATGCTGCAAACGGCGGTAAAAAAAATCCTCATCGAATCTGTCATTGGCATTACGGGATAGCAGGCGGATACGGATTCGTGAATTTCCGTTATACAGTCCGCTTCCCTGATAGCTGCCTTTTTCAGAAAACACATCCACAATATCTCCATTTTGTATATTCGCTTCAAGAGCCAGCACCTCTCCCTCATATACCCAGGGATGACCGCTCTGTAGCTTCTTAGTTCCTTTTTTTGTTATCGTAACCTGTTTCCATTCACGTGTAGTTTTCATTTTCTTCTTCCATTTCCTATATACGGCGACAGCGCATCATACACTAATTCGCTTATTCATATGGACATATTATAGCAAACGCATACTGATTACGCAAACAGAGCAGTGAATGTCCTACCCCTATCCGCTTTCATTACAGTCACTTGAAACATCAGGAATAACTGGCTGCGTGGTAAATTCTTATGAAAGGGAGCAGATGATGCAAGCAAGGATTCCATCAATCCTTTCCGATTTTTTCAAATGGCGAATAAAATCGCAGCATCTGCAGGCATTTCTAAGCTTAATGAACAAGCATTGTGTTCTCCCAGATTAACATTTACTTGCAATTGAAAACAACAGCTTATGTTTGCTATTATTTCTGATGGTAGTAAAAAAAGTATACAAGAATGAATATGTATACTTTTTAGCTCAATGCATACGGTTCATTAACTTCTATAATAAACCAAAGAATGTCCCGATACATGCCAGAATGATTAAACATACAAGAATCGTTGTTGTTTTAACGTTTTTCCCCAACAGCCAATACATGATACCAAAAGCTGTAAGCGGAAGAAGACATGGCATTATTTGATCGATATACGTTTGTATTGGTTCTTTTGCGCCTTTTACACCAATTTCAAATGGTATACTGATGCTGACCGTGGATGCTATCATAGCCCCTATAACCATTAAACCAAGGATAGACGCTGCCTTTGTTATATTCTCAATCATACGGCTGTTCTCACTATCACCAAAAAATTTGACACCGTATTTAAAGCCGGCATGCAGGCAATAATAGCGAGCTAGAAAGCCTGGAATATTGATAATCAATAGAAATGCAATCGGACCAATGATACTTCCTTGTTTTGCAAAGGATACTGAAACACCAATCGCAATCGTCAATAAGGTTCCCCAGAAAAAGGCATCGCCAATTCCTGCCATCGGTCCCATTAACGATGTTTTTACTGCGCTTATGCTTGCTGCATCAAAATTTTCATCCTTTGCATTTTCTTCTTCCATAGCGCCTGTAATTCCCATCAGCAAGGTTACAAGATGGGGCGTACATGACATGAATTCCAAGTGTCTGCATAACGCATCTGCCATTTTTTCTTCGTCATTGCCATAAAGTCGCTTTAACACGGGAATCATGGAGTAACAATACATCAAATTCTGTTGACGCTCATAATTCCATGCACTGTCTAATGTACAGGAACGCATAAACACTTTGCGTAAATCACTTTTTGTCAACTTCGCCTCATTAAAATTCGTTGTCATCCACTACTACCTCCCTTTGTTTTTTACTATCATGAAAGAATGTAAGACCGGCAATCACCAAGCCTGCCAGTGCTACACCGAATACAGGCATTTCCATATATGCAGCTAACAGAAATCCAGCTAACAAGTAAGGAGACAATTCTTTTGTAACAATCATCCTTGCCAGCATGGCAAACCCGACAGCTGGCAGAATTCCTGCCGCCACATCCATACCATCAATTATAAATTGCGGAATGACTGACAATACATCCTTAATGACCGGTACCCCTAAATAAAATGCGACACCAACAACTATTGATAGAATTAATTTATTTCCAATACCTGCAAAACGTGCAACCCATTCTACTTTTTTATAATCTCCTTTTTTCGCATATGAATCCGCCATATGTGTAGCCCATGTTAAGATAAACATCATTTGCAAATTATCAAAAAGCAGAACAAGAGTCGCAACCGGCACTGCTAGTGCAACAGCCGCGCCAACTTCCTGCCCCGTAAGAATTACGAAAGATGTCCCAATGATGGCACCAGAAGTGATATCAGGTGGATTGCTGGCACCAATAGGTACAGCCCCCAAGAAAATAAGCTCTAATGTTGCTCCTACCATGATACCGGTTGTCATATCGCCCAATACCAATCCAACAAGTGGTGCAACGATAATCGGGCGGTTGTTCATCGTAGATCCCCAATAACAATGCATATAACCAATAAACGCAACCAAAGTTATCAGCAGAGCTTGTATCAATAAATTATCACTCATATCTTTCTACCTCTTTCCTCTCTATTTCACAAGATCCAAAGCATTTTGCTTTGAATCACTGGGTACCAGACGGATTTCCAATTCAATTCCTTTATCTCCCAGTATCCTCAGTTTCTCTATGTCCTCTTCACTTACAAATACTGCTTTTGATATTTGCTTGCGATTCTCTCTAGCCTTCATACCGCCAATATTTATACTTTTAATAGCAGGAAAACCACTCGCCAATCGGTATGCATCTTCTACACTTTCCACAATAATAAAGAGTTTATACTTATCTGTAACACCACTATTCAATGCCTTTATAGAGTCTTCAATACTTTTCATAACCAGCTTGACACCCGTTGGTTTCGCCATACGCATTGCACTCATTTTCAATTCATCTTTCATTAAATTATCGCTGGCAATTAGAATGCAATCAGATTCCAGAAATTTTGTCCATGAAAACGCAACCTGTCCATGCAGTAAACGATGATCAATTCGCAACAGCTTTATCATATTACTTACCTCTTACTTTCTGAGCAGCCTTCACAATCTCTCTTACATGCTCTTGAGAAACTTCTCCTTCATCCCTATAGTTATCTTTGAAATAACTACCGACAATAGCGCCGTCTGCATATGCAAACTGCTTTGCCATATTTTCGGGAGTTACACCTGCGCCCACAATCAACGGGAAGTCTCCAATACCGTTGCGGAATTGTATAATCTTATCGAGTGAGGTTTCCTGTCCTGTGGCATCCTGTGTAACACAGATAGCATCACATCGCTGCATTGCAATCTGCAAATCCTCTTCAATGCTATTTTGTGATAAAACTGGCTGATATTTAAACCGTACACCACCTAACACCATCCCCTGATAGCGTTCACGGTACAGTTTGAAGAAAGCATCCAAGGTTGCTTCATCACGCGGTTTAACATGTCCGACCACTGAATCCAACTGTACAAAGCTTGCACCATATTTTTCAGCTAATTCAAACCCCATGGGATCTACATTCAGACAATTCACGCCATACGGAATAACAAGGTTTAGCTTTGAGATATAATCAAGCGCCATTTCCATATGCCGATAATTCCCAAAATAATTTTCAACTATAATGCAGTCCACACCATTTTCAGCATAGATTGCAATTTCTTCTTTAAAGCGTCTAACAATATCTTCATCACTTGTCCCTTTCAGATGAAGCATTGCCAATATCGGTTTTTCATTTTTAAATAAATTTAGAAATTTTCTATTCATACTTTCTCCTTTAAAATTCTTCCCTTTCGCATTCTTTTGACTGCTGAGTAAACTGTATACCACTTTTTGCATCATGCAGGATTTGCTCGATATCTGTTTCGTTTAAAGGTGCAGGATGCTCCAAACATACGGAAAGCAGCATGTTTAGATTCATCCCTGAAAATAATCGAACATTATCAAGCTTTGTGCATAAATACATTGCTGTAAAGACACTGGCACCATATAAATCAGCCAAGATTACATATTCTGTATTCATATGTGCGGCAATTTCCTTTTTCAATTTCCTACCGTAGTCCTCTGCAAGACCGCCGGGCTGTAGAGAATAAATCTCAACATCAAATGGAAGCTTTCCAACAATCATTTTTGCTGTATCATATAATCCGCTCGCTAATCCTCCATGTGACGCTAACACAATTTTTCTTTTCATATTCCATCCTCCAGTTGTATCATATTGTATTAACTAATGACATTCTAACACGTCATGTAACCGCTGTCAAGTACCGTATAAAAAAAGGAGGCCGCTATATTTAAAAAATATGATGAAATAATACTATCTGTGATTGCGTTCACACGTAGAATTCATTATAATGAACATAGTGTTAAACGGAATGATAGGATTTATAGGAGGGCCCATGCAGGAAATCAAACAATTAAATGCAATCACACTGCAGGAACAGCTATATAATGAATTAGCTACGCAAATAAAGAGTGGAAAGTACAAACCGGGAGATCGCATCCCCCCTGAATTGAAACTGAGCGAGATATATCGCGTAAGTCGTGTAACTGTACGAAATGCTATACAACAGCTTGTCAACGAGGACCTACTTGTCAAAAAGCATGGAAAAGGAACCTATGTGAAAACACAGGTTTACACAGAGGAATTCTTCTCAGGTGGAAGTTTTACAGATACATGCTTGCGAATGAAAGCCAAGCCTTCAACACAGATTATAGAAAGTACCGTATGCCATGATGAAGCTGAAATAAATGCGATTTTTGGTACAACTGCACCGTTGATTCGAATAAAACGCGTACGTCTTGTGGACGATGTGCCATGTATTGTCGAAGTCGATTTTTTTCCCGACTCATTTCAATTCCTATTAAAGAAAAAGCTGGAAAAAACATCTCTTCTACATCTCGTCACAAAAGAAACTGGCATGCATCCGGCGAAGTTTGAGGATTATTTTAAAATTATATTTGCAACCAAGGAATTTGCAAAGCAATTAAACTGTATTGTGGGAACTCCTCTTTTGGAAGTAACCCAGACAGTCTTAACACCTGATAATTCTATTATCTATGTGAATAAGCAATATATATTAACTACGAAATACATTTATGCGGTTCGTTCATTAAAATAACAGACAGCCTATCTGAAACAGGCTGTCTGTTATTTTACTTACGTTTTCTTTACAAACACAGCATTGGCAAAATGCTTTTTTCAATCATCAATTTCTTATTTCCTCCGGGAAAAGCGTTACCACCATTACCTGCGGCCGGTTATTGATCCGCTGCGGTGCCCGACTGTTTCCGAGCCCTCTCGATACGACCATGGTACACCCCTTATGTTCATAGATTCCATCCGTATAGGAAGGAAAGATTCCCTGATCCGGCGCATACAGCGCCCCCAGCTTCGGTACTACGATCTGACCGCCATGTGCATGTCCGCAGAATGCCAGAGATACGCCCTCCTTTGCATAATCCGCAAAATGCTCCGGACGATGAGAGAGCAGGACAGAAAAGGATGTATCTACGGTCTGCATGAGGTTATGCAGATTCATGAAATACCGATCCGATGCATAGGGATAGAATTTTTTATCCTTCAGCCCCAGAATGGATATGCTTTCCTCCTTGCGCGACAGCTCCAGCTTGCTGTTCTCCAATACCTGCACCCCGTAATCCAGCAGCACCTGCTTCAAATGCGGATATATGGGGGAAACCGCTTCATGATTTCCCGGCACATAATACACCGGTGCCACTGTAACCGCCTGTTTTATCAGCTGTACAACCGGCTGCATTGTATTCTTTGCAGTTCTGCGCCGATCGATCAAATCTCCTGTGATAACAATGATGTCCGGTGCACTCATACGGATTTTGCGAAGCAGATGCTTTTGATGATACCCAAAGCGTGTAGTATGCAGATCGGACAGCTGTACAATTCGAAATCCCGCAAAAGAGGCAGGAAGCTTCGCACTGCGCACCCGCAGATGACATACATCCAGACAGCGGTTCTCATGATACGAGAGTGCGAGTGCTGCGGCAGTGAATGCAGCCCCGGCCACCGTATATGTTTTTTTCTTCATATGATTTCCTCCTTGCCTGATTTGCGATATAATACCTGTGGTGATACATATGAAACAGCATATTGCATTCATCGGCTCCAGTGTGGCCGATGTCATCATTAGAATTCCTCATCTTCCTGTACGACAGGAGGATATCAATATCGAATCACAGACGCTTTCCCTTGGCGGCTGTGCCTTTAATGCCGCATGGATGTGCCGTTTGCTTGGTGGTGACCCGCTATTCTTTTCTCCGGTAGGTACCGGAATCTACGGTGACTTTGTCCGCCGCCAGCTACAGGAACACAGGATTGACATTCTGCTGGAAAGCAAGGAAGAAAACGGTTGCTGTTTCTGTCTGGTGGAGTCAGATGGTGAGCGCACCTTTCTCAGCCACCATGGTGCGGAATACCGATTTCAGAAGGAATGGTTCTCCCTGCTGGATTCCTATGGTGTTGATACCGTCTATGTGTGCGGTCTGGAGCTGGAAGAGAAAACTGGCATATACATTCTCGATTATCTGCAAAAGCATCCGCAGCTTACCATCTATTTCGCTCCCGGTCCACGACTGTCCGCACTTTCGCAAGGCTGTATCAAGACGCTGTTCAACCTGCACTGCATACTACATCTAAATGAAGAGGAAGCCTGCAGCTTTACCGGCTGTCCGACTGCTCAACAGGCCGCAGAAAGTCTCTATGAACGTACACACAATATCGTTATCATCACCCTTGGCTCACGGGGATGTCTGCTGCAGCAGGAAGGAAAATGTACACACATTCCTACAGAAGCGGTTCAAATTCAGGATACAATCGGTGCCGGAGATGCCCATATCGGCAGCATCATCGCATTGCGCGAGCAGGGCTATAGCTGGCAGGATACGCTTCGCATTGCCAATCGCATTTGCGGATATATCGTTTCCATACCGGGCGCCCTTATGCATGAAGATGAGCTGACAGCCCTGTCCCTATTCTGAAACACTGCTCAGCTTTCCACTGATGGAATCCATCATAAATCCGTAAATACGCACATCCTTTGGTATGAGAGGATGTTTTTTTAACAGCTCCACACTCTTTGCCACACTCACACAGCCATCATCAAAGCCCTCCAGCCAGCGGTCAAAATCAATTCCGCAGTATCGCAGGGATTCAATGGCGTTGTTCGAAATACCGCGCTTACGCATATTCTCCAGCAGATTTTCGGCATCCATATGCTGTACACCGCAATCCGTGTGACCGATAACCAGAATTTCCTCCACACCCAGTTCATAAATGGCAATCAAAAGACTTCGTACAACACTGCCAAAAGGATGTGTGATCACTCCCCCTGCGTTCTTTATAATTTTTGCATCGCCGTTTTTTATACCAAGTGCTGCCGGCAGCAGCTCAATCAGCCGCGTATCCATACAGGTAACGATAGCCAGACGCCGATCCGGATATTTGCTTGTTTGATAAGGCTCATAGCCCTTGTTCTTTACAAATTCCTCATTGTAGCTCAGAAGATCTTCAATCACTGACCTTCCTCCTTTCACATGTGTGAGCATTATACCATGAAATCATCAAGGAATTGTGTGAGACTTTGTTTTCTGAAAAAGTAAATCAGCCAGGCGAACAGACCCAGAACCGCCATGATAAAACAGAAGGCAAAGGTGTAATCCTCCTGCTTTTGTTTAACCGGTTCCAGATGAAGCGTCAGCACATAGCTACGATTATAGTTGTATGGTGTTATCGCAAAGGTCACATCCTCCTTCAAGCGGTAATCCTTTTCCTTTTCATCCAGATGCAGACAATATGTGCCTATTGGCAGCTTCTGCAGTTCAATACTGTCCCTGTCACTAGTGATATTTCGAAGCTTCTTCCCCTGCTCATCCAGCAGCTCCATGGAAACATGGGATATTTTTTCATCATTCTCCTGCCGGATACGAAGCTTTACCGTCCCCAGCATACGTTCATTTACAACCTTCCAGCTTTGCTTCTTCTCCTGTGTTCCATCATATACAAAGCTGATGCGCTGTTTTGTTTTCTGATAGCCATAATCTGTCTGCGTCTGGATGAGCTGATATTCTCCGTAATCAAGATCATGTAAAACGATTCTGCCCGTTTTATCACTGGTCAGCTCCTGCAGAGGCTCCCCATAGCTGATAAGCTGAAATGCGGCTCCCTCAAGGGGTTTTCCGGTATCATCCTGTACCTGAACCACCCCCTGTACCACTTCTTCCTTAGCCTGCACAGGGGTTAGAAATACAGATATACAAACTCCACACAGGACACATGCTTTGATCATCGCTATCACCTCAATCTATCCTATGTGAGGTGTTCATGTTTTAAGCCTGATTTTCATCGACAAAAAAAGACTGCGGAATATTCTCCCCAGTCTTCTCAGCTATTCGCTTTTACTCACCTTGCGGTATTACATCCTGATCCAGCATTGCATGAAGCAGCGCAACGACTTCCTGATTCGTTTTTTCTCTGGCCTCTACGATCTCCAAAATCGTTTTCGTTCGAATGGCAGTCAGCTCCTCATTCAGATCATGCGGTATTTTCTCAATTGCCGAAAATGCCTCCTGCAGATATTCCTTCTGCTGTAAAATTGTATCAATCCTTGTTAAGATATCCTTCTTATTATTTGTCTCCAAAGTCTTTTCCTCCATGTTTTCCGGCGGCGTAAACAGACAGATGCAGGATGCTGTCACATAGTACGCCCTGCCTTTTTTCACCAGTCCTCTTGCACGGCGCTCATAGGTATTTTGCAGATGAACACCCTGCTCATCAATGACCTCTATATGCTTCATTTTCTCATCCTCTTTGTACCTTCGTCTTTTTATGATGGGTGTCTCCCCCTGTACAGCTTAACCATACCCCGTATACTTTGATAATGCAAGCTTTTTTCTTGTTTTTTTAGCCAACCAGCATCACGGTATAAGAAAACCGCAGACCCAAACAATCTGCGGTTATGTTACTATTTAAAATACTTCTTTACCAACTCATCCATCTTTCCGTTTTCCTTCATCGTTTTGATGGCTTTGTTGAATTCATCCTTCAATTTGTTGTCCTTCTGGAAAATCATTGCATTACCCGCAAGCTCAGCACCGGCTTCAAACTTGTAGTAGCTCAAATCTTCGTTATCTGCCGCAAGCTCCTCTGCTACTGCTTTTTCAACGACCATGGCATCAATGACTCCCTTTTTCATTTCCAGAACCATATCGGAATAAGCCTTTCTCTTGTCCAGCTTCAGCTTATATTCATCCTGAAGAGAGTTCAGAATGGATTCCTGAATGGTACCCATCTGCGTACCGATTTTCTTTCCTTTGATATCCTCTGTTTTTTTCATACCGCTGCTCTTCATTGTCAGCACATAGTTCTGTGCATCCTCTCCTGCATAGTATACATCAGAGAAATCCACCTGCTTTGCACGCTCCTCGGTATATGTGATGCCTGCAATACCGATATCTGCTTTTCCCTGCTTTACTGAAGGCACGATACCGTCAAAGTCAACATCCTCCCATTTCACGGTATAGCCTGCCAGTTTGGCAGCCTCATTCATAACGTCGATATCAAACCCGTACAGATTTCCCTTTTCATCCACCATCTCATATGGCTTGTAGCCGGAATTTGTATAAACGGTCAGCTCCTTCTTCGCCGTATCGCTTCCCTCTCCTGCTCCATCATCCTTGCTGCCGCAGCCCGCAAGTCCAGCCATCATAACAACAGCCATCAATCCAGTCAGTAACTTTTTCATCTTCTATTTCCTCTCTTTCCTTTTCTATATCATTTTTGACAGAAATTCCTTTGCCCTTGCCGTTTTCGGCTTTTCAAAGAACTCCGCTGCCTTACTGCATTCCTCAATATTTCCCTTATCCATGTAGATGACATAATCCGCAACCTTTTTGGCAAAGTTCATCTCATGAGTCACAACAATCATCGTAATACCGGTATGGTTCAAATCCTGAAGAACCTTCAGTACCTCACCGGTCATTTCCGGGTCCAGGGCGCTCGTCGGCTCATCAAACAGGAGGACATCCGGCTCCATCGCCAATGCTCTCGCTATCGCACATCGCTGCTTTTCACCACCGGACAGCTGATGCGGATAAGCGTCTGCACGATGCCGTAAGCCGACCTTTTCCAAAAGGGAGAGTCCCTTCGCTCTGGCTTCCTCCGCGTTCATCTTTTTCACCTTGCGAAGTGCATACGTAACATTGTCAATGGCTTTCATATGATCAAACAAATTAAAATTCTGGAAAACCATTCCGATTTTTTCACGGACACGTGCCAAATCTGTTTTCGGATCATTGATTTTTGTTTCATTGTAAAATATATCCCCGCTGGTCGGTACCTCCAGCATATTCAGACAGCGAATGAAGGTTGACTTACCTCCGCCGCTGCTGCCGATAATAGCATAGGTTTTTCCATCCTCGAAGGTAAAATTGACATCGAAGAGAACCTTTACACTATCACCGTAATTCTTATATAAATGCTCTACTCTAATCATATTTCAGCTTCCTTTCAATCGCCTTTCCAATGAGGGACAATACCTTATTCATAATATAATATACAAGGAACACAATCAGCAGCGGTTCAAAATCCGCATAGGTCTGATTCTTAACCGCATAGAACCAGTACATCATATCATGCAGACCAATCACAGATACGATGGAGGTTTCCTTGGTCAGTGTGATAAATTCATTGATAACCGCTGGCAGTACATTACGAAATGCCTGAGGGATAATAATATCTTTTCCAATATCTTTACCGGATACTCCCAATGCCTTCGCTGCCTCAATCTGCCCCTTATCAATACCATCAATACCGGCACGCATAATTTCTGACATATAGGCACCGGAGTTCAGGGAGAATACCAGAATTCCCGCAACCCAGTTGTTGATATTAAGCCCCGGAACCAGGCTGGGAATACCGAAATAGATAAAAAACATCTGTACATATACCGGTGTTCCACGAAACAGATCAATATACGCCGCAACAATCAGATTGAATACCTTGTTCATCCTTCTTAGAAATACCGTCGCCAGACCAATCAGCGTTCCAAAGAATGCGGAAGCCAGGGACAATCCAAGAATAACCGGCACGCCACTTAACAGCAGCTGCCAGAACCTTTCTATTACTGTAATATCAAAATTCATAAAATCTCCTTCCTCTCTATAAAAATAAAATCGCCCTTCAAAAAATCAAAGGACGATTGCTCGCGGTACCACCTTAGTTCCGCCCGTTTGCACAACGGACGACGCTTATGCCTGTAACGTCAGGTAACACGGAACTGCCTCATGCCGCAGCGTTCGACAATCCAACTCCCAGACACGTTCCATCCTGTTTTACTCTCCTGCTCTCACCGGTATGCAGGCTCTCTTTGCAGCATTTCAGATGTACTACTTCTGTTCTCAGTTGTTAATATAACACTATTATACACGGATGCAAAAAGATTGCAACACTTTTCTGTAAATTTTTTGAAAAATATTTCGTGTTTTTGTTTCAGGGCATTTTCATCAAATTTATATCATGAAAAGATTGTAAGATGGGCTAGTATATAGGGCGTTTCCCTGCTTTCCCATATACTGTAGGGAAAGGAGATGTTACATGATGATTTCAACAGCCGCATTAAAACCGGGAAGCATCGGAATTGGTGTAAACAAACAGCAGGCATATTTGAATATGATGCAGGAGAAGGGGTTCATCAATACCCGTAATCTGCAGGATGGTGTATATGGCACCAGAACGGAGCAGGCCGTACGGGAATGGCAGCGTTATGCAAACCTTCCGATTGATGGTGAAATCGGCAACGATACCTGGGATTCCATTGTAAACAAGCTTCGTGATCTACAGATTGTCACCAATATTCCTGTCGCAAGCAGCTCTTACTACCTCAGCTCTGGTGCGCAGGGAATTTCCGTCTTTAAAATGCAGGAATATCTGAATGAGATTGCTGCTGTCAACAAATGCTTGCGTCCGATACCGGTAGACGGCATGTATGGTCCAAGAACTACCACCATGGTACAGCAGTTCCAGTATTTATATGACTTAAACATCGACGGTGTCATTGGAAAGGCAACCTGGGATGCCATCGTTAACGAGCGTAATAAGCTGTAGGATGAAATTCACAAAACGATAACGGGAGGATTGTCTTTCCTGCCGTTTTCTACATAGAATATAACAATAATCCACCAGTATTGTGATCTGCTTAACCGACAAAAAAAGTACAGCAGAAGCTATCTGTGCTGCACCTGTGTTTAGGAAAAACGAATGGGGCGGTCAAATTCCAGAACCTCCTGTTCAACATACTTTTCTATTGCATTCAGCTGGTTTTTCTGAAAGATATCCGGCATCCTTCGCTTTTGCAGCAGATAGGTCAGCATGCCGAGCATAATAGACTCCAACGCCGCGATGATGAAATAAATTTTGAGAAACAGTGTTAAAACAAGGAAGACAGCCAGAAACAATATGCCTACGATCATAAGCAGGCGACGGTTGATGCCCCTGTAGGTTTCCTCCAGAAACGCTGTGTAGCGCTCAATAAAAGCATTCATTGCATCACTGCATGCATATCCCTGCAAGTCCAGAAAACGGGGGCGTTTTTTTCTGGGATTGCGCATGCATTCCTGTATTGCATACATCCGCATGGCACAATAGCGCGCCGCATTTTTATTTCCCTGCTCCTCATAGCAAAGTCCCTTCATATACATGAGCTTCATATACGAAGCATCGTCCAGCTCCTCCTTAGGATGCGTCATTAAATCATGCAGTGGTTCCTGCACATCCGCACCGGCGTGATTCTGCAGTGCAAAGAAGCGTTCCCACAGTACATTCAGTCTTGTATCAAAAGCTGTTTCACTCATCATCTCATCCATACCCTTTACTCCTTTTTATTTCCTATAATGGGTTAGAGCTGCGCTACTATGTTAAATCGTCCCGATTTCCCATAATAGCTTTATAACACCCTCTAAACTAGAATCGAAATATTTCATATTTCATTCTTCGGGTGTTATAAACCTCTAACCCATTATATCATATCCGTGAAGCAATCACCCGCAAATGTAAACATACGCTCATATATGTATGCTATCCAGCAATGCGTTCCTTCAGCTCTTTCATTTCACTGGTACGAACCCGCTCGATATGCAGGGCAAGATATCCGATTTCTGTTTCCGGAATATCCTTATGATAGACCTTGCGCAGCTCCTCACAGATTTTCTGCGCCGTTTTGTAGGCATAGGGAAACTGCTTCGATACATAATCGCCGACATCCATCTGCAGCTCCTCATCCGATTGCAGCCGCAGCATCAGAAACTTCATATGATTCATCAAACGGGTATAGGACATGGAATTGGTATCGATTGAAATCCCATAGTCCCGCTCCACCTCTTCGATACTGTCGCGTATGATAACCGCTGTCTGCATCGCCTCTGAAACCTTGTCTTCCCCTCTTGCGGAATGCACGTGCAGCGTGATATAGCCGATTTCTCCTTCATTGATCGTATAGCCGCACATTTCCTCGATAATTGCCTTTCCCTGCAAGGCGACCTCATATTCCTCCCGGTAAAGCAGAGCAATTTCACTGGCGAAGGGATTGGAAATATCCATATTTGCCTTCATCCGCTCAATGGAAAAAGCGATATGATCCGCCAGCGGCAGCAAGATGTTTTTATCAACCTCATGAAATCTGGCCTGCGCAAGCTGCAAAATTCTGCCTGCGACCTCAATGAAGACTGGATTGACCTCCTGTATGATTTCCATGGCATCCCCATGATCATTTGTTTCCGTGAACCGATACAGCTCCACGCCCGCACCCAGGGTGATGGAATCCCCGTTTTTCTTTCCGAAGCCAATCCCCTTCCCCAGGAATATCATGGATACACCGGATGCATCCTGTACCAGTACACTGTTGTTGTTTAATGTTTTTACAACGGTATACATAAATGTCCCCCTTTCCTAAAACCCGTTTCCTTATACACTTATTCCTTACCTGCCTGACGTAACAGATAATCCTCCAAATCCGATTTTATAATCGTCACACGGGGACCGTAAATAATCTGCAGACCGCGACTTTTCTTATAGATACCGGCAGCTCCGCTTGCCTGCAGCAATATATCATCCATCTGCATTGGATCCTTCATCGCCACATGAAGTCTTGTCGCACAGCAGTCCAGACTTATGATATTGTCCTTTCCTCCAAGTCCTGCACAGATCAAAGAGGACAGGGCATCTGCATCACTATCTTTTTTCTCTGTTTGCTGTCCTTCATCCGTTTTCTCCACCACCGCAAGCCTCTCACTGACTTTTATTTCCTGTGATTCGCTTTCTCTTCCCGGTGTCTTGAAATCAAACCGTTTGATCAGAAAGGTGAACAGCACATAGTAGATGATAAAATAGAAAACGCCGACGACGACGATCATAATCCAGTTGGTTTTTGCATTTCCCTGAAGAATGCCAAACAAAAACAGATCGATCAATCCTCCGGAAAAGGTTAAGCCAACACCGACCTGCAGCATATGCATGAGCATAAATGCACAGCCTGCCAGTACACAGTGTATGACATAAAGCAGCGGGGCCGCAAACAGAAAGGTATATTCCAGTGGCTCGGTGATACCGGTCAGCATACTCGTAAGCGCAGCGGAAATCAGCAGTCCTCCGGCAATTTTCTGTTTTTTGGGCAAAGCACAGTGATACATGGCAAGGGCAGCTCCGGGAAGACCGAACATCATCAGCGGAAATTTACCGGACATGAAGCGCGTTGCCTCTACGCTGAAGCGTACGGTATTGGGATCCGCAAGCTGAGCAAAGAAGATATTCTGTACTCCCTGCACACTGACTCCCGCAATTTCCATCGTACCGCCAACTGCCGTCTGCCAGAACGGAAGATAAAAGACATGATGAAGCCCGAAGGGAATCAGTGCGCGCTCGATCACCCCGTAAAGAAAGGTTCCGTAATACCCGGAGCGTTGCACGATATCCCCAAGCATATAAATCCCCTCCTGTAAAACCGGCCAGATATAGAACATCAGAATGCCGACCAGCAGATAGACGATGGAACAGATGATGGGCACAAAGCGTGTTCCTCCAAAGAAGCTCAGAATGCGCGGAAGCTGAATTTTGTAAAAACGATTGTGCAGTGCAGCCGTACCAAGCCCTACAAGGACACCGCCAAACATCCCCATCTGTAAAGAGGTGATGCCGGTCACTGAAGTTACAGAGCCTTCCGGAAGCGATCCCGCCATATCCGTAAGCTCCAGCATCGTAGCGATGGAGGTATGCATGATGAAAAAGCTGATCGCGGATGCAAGAACTGCGACCTCCTTTTCCTTCTTCGCCATCCCCAGTGCCACCCCCATAGCAAAAATCAGGGGCAGATTCGTAAATACGATATTGCCGGCATTGCTCATCACCTTGAATATCATATAGAAGAATGTTCCTTCACCCAAAAGCCATTGCAATCCATAGGCAGCGATCATATTGGGATTGCTGAGTGATTCCCCGATTCCCAGCAGCAGACCCGCAACCGGAAGTATGGCAATCGGCAGCATAAAGCTTCTTCCCACCCGCTGCAGAACATTGAGCATGCGATCTTTCATATATGTTCTGTATGAGTCGCCCGTACAGCGAATTCATACACTCCTTTCTCCTTACAACTAAACCATATATAATATGGTACCAATTTTGGAAGATATTGTAAAGGAAAAAACAACATTCGATTTCCATATTGTGCCTGTATTTCTTTACTATTCACATGCACCCATATGCTGAAAAAGGGAGTCAACATTTCTGTTGAAACCCTTTTTGTAAGCACGCTGTATCAACAGGATGCCGGATCCTCTTTTTTTCTGTGAACGATGCGTCTGATACTTCGTTTGATAACATCAAGGAAGCTCAGGGAACGCACCATCCGCTCTCCATCTATATAATTTGCGACCGCACGCAGCAGGGCTTTGTTGTCGCGGGAGGAGAAGGAGAATGTACCGCTGCTTTTTGTCATGATTGCAAAACGCGAAATCTTTCTGCCTTTGAACAATACAGAAGCAACGATGGTATCCACCTCGTCCCAGGGAATCTGAATATAATCCTTAACGTTGCGATCATTATAAAACTCGAAGGCCCGATTCCCTACCATGATCTTTCCATAGGCTGATAATCCCATATAGGAAATACCCTTAACTGTATAATCCACCGTTGTGTTTCTTGACTGTACCATATCTGATTTCCTCCTCTGCTGCGAAGCAATGCAACCTTTTTTTACGGCTTCTACATCACGCCGCCAAGACGTGCCAGAATACCTACGATGAATAAAGCTATGATAATGATGATCGGTGATACCTTTTTCTTTAACAGCCAGCAGCACAATAGCGTCAGCAGCAATGCGGCCAGTCCCGGAATCAGCTGATCCAGATTCTGCTGCAGGGTTGTCACCTTTTCCACATTTAAGCCGGTGCTTCCCAGTGCATCGTACTGTGTGATAGCCTCACGTACACCGTCAATACCGCTGGATAGATTATTCCAGTCAATGAACGCTCCCTTTGACTGTGTAACCGTAGATACAACCGGTGTAAAGGAAATGCTTACCCAGCGCTGTACAAGGGATCCGATGATAAACATACCCAGAATGGATGCCCCGCTTGTTATTTTGCCAAGCAGACCACCGGAAAGATCCTTTACAATAGAGGTTCCCACCTTATAGCCGAACTCCTGTGTATACCAGATAAAGGCCCAGCGGATCACATTCCATGCCACAAAGAACAGCAGTGGTCCGATGATGTTTCCGGACAATGCCAAGGATGCACCAAGCGCTCCCAGAATTGGACGCAGGGTAAACCAGAATACCGGATCTCCGACACCTGCCAGCGGTCCCATCATACCGACCTTGACACCCTGTATTGCCGCATCATCCACAGATACACCGTTGGCACGCTCCTCTTCAAGTGCCAACGTAACACCCATAACCGGTGCAGACACATAAGGATGTGTATTATAGAATTCCATATGACGCTTCAATGCGGCAATCTGGTCATCCTTATTCGGATACAGCTTTTTAATGGCAGGGATGATGGAATAACACCAGCCGCCATTCTGCATACGTTCATAATTCCAGGAACCCTGAAGGAACTGATGACGCCATGCAACAGACAAACGATCTTTTTTCGATAATGTAATTTTCTCCATGTTTTCTTCCTCCTTCAAGATCAATAATCATTCAATATATCGCCAAGCGGATCACCGGTATTACTGCTTCCTCCGCCGTTATTGGAACCACCGTGCTCCTTCAGTCCCAGATAAATCAGTGCAATGACAACACCGATTACACCCAGTGCGATCAGCGTCAGCTGGTTCAGTGCAGCTAACACAAAGCCCAGAGCGAAGAACGGCCAGGTTTCCTTTGTTGCCATCATGTTGATAACCATGGCATACCCTACTGCAGCAACCATGCCTCCACCGACTGCCATACCACCGGACAGCCAGGATGGCATCTGATTTAATACATCCGTAACAACACCCGGAGATACGACGCACAGGGCGGCAGCAGGAATCGCGATACGTACACCCTGCAGCAGGATAGCAAGAACCTGCCATACCTCCATCATGCGAATATTTCCCTTTTCAGCAGCGGCATCCATAAAGTGAACCATCGGAATTGCAATGGTACGACAGATCATCGTTAAAAACAGACCTGCTACGGACAGCGGTACGGCAACAGCAATCGATGTAGAAATCGCGTTATTTACATCGGTTGCTCCACCCTGCAATCCCAATACCATGATGATTGCCGATGCAACAGAAGCCAGTGCAGCATCCGGAGCAATCGCTGCTCCTACGTTTGCCCAGCCCAGTGCCATCATCTGCAGGGAGCCTCCTAAAATGATACCTTCCTTCATATGACCGCTCACGATACCGATCAATGTACATGCTACCAGTGGCTGATGGAACTGAAATTCATCCAGGACCCCTTCCATACCAGCCAGAAGAGCAACGATAACGATTAGTAAAATTGTAATAATTGACATTATGATCTCCTCCTGTTCCTTAAGCCAGCTCTGCTTTGGCTTTCTTTATAATATCGTCCATGTTTTCTTTGGAATCGTTTGGTACCTTGCGCACATCAAACTGGATTCCCTTTGCTTTCAGCTTTTCAAAGGTTTTGACATCGTCCTTACCAAGAGACAGCACCTTGCTCACTGCAATCTTTCCGACGGAATGTGCCATGGAGCCGATATTCAGCTCCTTCACGTCCACGCCGCCTTCAATGGCACGAAGCGCATCCTGCGGTGTTTCAAACAGCAGCATCGCTTTTGTATTTCCAAAACGCGGGTCCTTTGCGACCTGAATCATTTTATCAACCGGAACAACGTTGGCCTTCACACCCGGAGGAGCCGCCTGTTCAATCAGGTTTTTTCGCAGCTCATCCTTTGCAACACCGTCGGAAACCACGATGATACGCGTTGGCTTAACGGTTTTTGTCCATGCTGTGGCTACCTGTCCATGCAACAGACGGGAATCAATACGTGCCAGCACATATTTGATATGTCCGTCTCCGATTACGGTTCCCTCAGGAATCGCTCCCTGCGGCGTCACCGGCTCAGCTGCCTGTTTTTCCTGTGCAGGCTCCAGTGCCTCCGGAAGCAATCGAACCCCTTCCTTTGCCACCCCATATACATGTGCGGCAATCTCCTGTGCGGATTCCATTGACATTCTGGATGCAAATGCTTCAATCAGCATCGGCAGATTCAATCCTGTAACGACAGCCCATGTGTCTTCATGACCGTTGATCAGTCCACTGGTCTGATTGAACGGTGTACCGCCCCAGAGGTCTACCATGAACAGGACCTGCTCAGGATTTTCGAATGTAGTGATTGCTTCTTCCATTTTTGCGCGAATGTCATCCGGTCCTTCACTTGGCTGCAGTGTTACTGCTTTTACATTGGGCTGCGTTCCGAAAATCATTTCCCCGGATTGCAGAATGCCTTTCGCAAAATCACCGTGACTTGCAAGAATAATTCCTACCATTTTTTCTCCTACCTTTCTTTTTTTTGAATCCCTCGCAATGCAAAAAAACAGGCATCACTCTTCGATTGGATAGACTCCGCCTTTACTCGGTAATCCATCTTCTCAAATAGTTAATGCCTGTTCTTGATAACAGTAACACACCACGAAGTATTCACTTTTTACGGGTAAATAATATCATTGGTATCGCTTACTGTCAATTCTTTTTTTCATTATTTCTTGTATACAGCCATGAAAGCTGCACACACTATAAACATATCCTGACACCTGCTATGCGATGGCCCTGTCTTCTTGTACACCATTGCCGTTTTCCAATGATGAGCACCTCGGGCAATAGATCCATCACACTGTCCCACTGCTTTCACATCCCCTATTGGCGCATGACTTTTGGTGCATGCAGGAAGGATAGCATACTCATACAGGATAAGGTTCTCATGCGGTGATGATGCTATAAAAACAGGGAAATCCAGTGCTGTGATATGCAGCAACAGCAGCTCGATTCCCCTTTTCAATACGATTGAAAGCCGCGAATGCGAAGACAGCAGCGATAAGATTTCTATATCATACCTGCTGCTTTTCTCCCTGCTGATAGGCCTCATACAGAGCTTGTCCGCTTTTACAGCCTTTTGAACAGCCGCTGCATCCCCCACTGCAGGATTCCTCTTTGCGAATCGACCGCAGTGCAAGGATGATCAGCAGCAGCAAAAGTAATGAAATGATAATGGTAGCCATCCTTCATCAATCCTCTCTTTCTTGGTGTCAGGCATTGACCTTTACTTTTTCAAGATGCACCTGTTTTTTAGATTCCGGACGAAACAGCAGATACAGCATAACCAGCAGGAAAAGCAGAGCGATGATCAGACCGATCCCGAATACGCCGGTTGTAAAGAAGGTTGCAAACTGGAAGATCATAAAGGCAATCACATAGGCGAATACACACTGATAAGCGACAGCGAAGATCGTCCATTTCGCATTGTTCATTTCACGCTTGATCGCACCGATCGCGGCAAAGCATGGTGCGCACAGCAGATTGAATACCAGGAACGAGTATGCTGCTGCAACCGTGAAGCTTGCTGCCAGCGTTCCCCAGATTTCTGATCCATCCTCTGCCACTTCGGCAAAGCCGTACAGGATACCAAAGGTAGCCACGACATTTTCCTTTGCGACCAGACCGGTAATTGCGGCAACGGATGCCTGCCAGTCTCCCCAGCCCAGCGGTGCAAACAGCGGTGCAATCGCAGAGCCCAGATTCGCCAGGAAGCTTTCGTTTAGCTGCGATTCTTCCAGCATGGTGAAGCCTCCGTTTACGAAGCCGAAGTTGGAAGTAAACCAGATAAAGATCGTAGACAGCAGAATAATGCTTCCCGCTTTCTTGATAAAACTCCATCCGCGCTCCCACATGCTGCGAAGAACATTCAAAGCCTTTGGAACGTGGTAGGCAGGAAGCTCCATGACAAACGGTGACGGATCACCTGCAAACATACGTGTTTTCTTCAACATGATACCAGATAATATGATGGCAGCAATGCCTACAAAATATGCGCTCGGTGCCACCCAGCTTGCTCCGTGGAACAGTGCTCCGCCAATCAGTGCAATAATAGGAAGCTTGGCGCTGCATGGAATGAAGGTCGTTGTCATGATCGTCATACGGCGATCCTTTTCACTTTCAATCGTACGGCTTGCCATGATGCCCGGCACACCGCAGCCAGTCCCGATCAGCATCGGAATAAAGGATTTACCGGATAATCCGAATTTGCGGAAAATACGGTCCATGATAAAGGCGATACGTGCCATATAGCCGCAGTCTTCCAGAATCGCCAGAAACAGGAAGAGCACCAGCATCTGCGGAACAAAGCCGAGAACTGCCCCGATACCGGCAATGATACCATCGACAAGCAGAGAAACCAGCCAGCCTGCAGTTCCAATCCCTTCCAGAAAGGAAGTCACAGCAGGAGGAATGATATCTCCAAACAGCACATCATTTGTCCAGTCCGTCACATACGTACCAACCGTCGTTACGGATACATAGTATACCAGATACATCACCACAGCGAAGATCGGCAGTGCGAGCCAGCGGTTGGTAACAAAACGGTCAATACGGTCAGATACACTCATACCGCTGTGCTTTTTCACATAGGTCTGCTTCATCAGCTTAGCGATGTATTCATAGCGTTCATTGGTGATAATGCTTTCGGCATCATCGTCATAGCTGTCCTCCAGCTCCTTACGCAAAGCATTTACGATGCTGCTGTCTGTACTGTTTAGCGGTGCGGATGTCATAATTTTCTCATCATTTTCCAGATATTTCACCGCATACCAGAAGCTGCTGGCTCCCTTTGCCTGCACGGCGCTCAGATCAGCAATTTTCAGCAGACAATCCTTCAGCAGTCCTTCGTAAATATTGGTAAAGGCAGTATGTTTGTTACTGAGCATACCGACTGCTTTCTGAATCAGTTCATCCAGTCCGCGGTTTTTCAATGCGGATACCTCCACAACCGGAATATTTAACAGATCAGACAGCTTGCATGTGTTCACTTCTGTTTTATTCTGCTGCATCAAATCCATCATATTCAGTGCCGCAACAACCGGAATACCCGTTTCCTGCAGCTGTGTTGTCAGATACAGATTTCTCTCCAGATTTGTTGCGTCGATAATATTGATAATCAAATCCGGCTGTTCTTCCACCAGATAGTTTCTTGCCACCACTTCATCCAGAGAATACGGTGACAGGGAATAGATACCCGGAAGGTCGGTAATCACGATATCTTTGTGACCCTTCAGCTTCCCTTCTTTTTTCTCTACGGTTACACCCGGCCAGTTACCTACATATTGGTTACTGCCTGTCAGTGCATTGAACATCGTTGTCTTTCCACAGTTTGGATTTCCAGCCAATGCGATTCTGTACATAATCTCCCTCCTCTATTAGCTTAGACTAACTCAATCTTCAAAAAAATACATGTTATTCCACTTCGATCAGTGCCGCATCCGCCTTACGGATACTCAGCTCATAACCGCGCACGGTAAGCTCGATTGGATCTCCCAGCGGAGCAACCTTGCGGATATACACTTCCGTGTTTTTGGTAAGTCCCATATCCATCAGCTTTTTCTTAACCGACCCGGTAGAATTTAGTCTGCGGATCGTGACACTGTTTCCAGGTTTTACTTCCTTTAATGTCATGCTCATTTCCCTCCTATTTCACATGGATGCGGTTGGACAGGCTCTTATCCAATGCAATCCGTGTATCCTTTACATGGATGATGACATTGCCGCTCAGCTCATTCACCACGCTTACGTCAGCACCCTCTACAAAACCAAGTGCCGCCAGATGACTGCGAACCTCATCCTTACCATTCACCTTTGCGATTTGAAAGTTTTTTCCAATCGGTGCAGCTGTCAGTACCATATGTCAACCTCCTTTGTTAGCAAACACTAACCTTTCACATCCAAATATTAGCACAGGCTAACATGCCTGTCAACCAGTTTTTTTCCTTGTATGCCCTTTCAGTTTTCGACTGTCAAGGAATATGCCCGAAGATAACTGTAAAGAAACGATTTTATCAAAGGCTTTCTAAAACAACGAAATGCAGACCGAATGATCTGCACGCGTTTTTATGCATTGGCGAAGCGTTCTCCCAAGGACTCACAGGCATCCAGGCCGTCAGCATCCGGTGTGTAATTTATAATCAGTCCGTTTTCAAACAGATTGGCTCCGGCTGCTTCCACACGTTCCTCCCAGCTCTGCATCCATTCACCGCTGCCCCATCCGTAGGAGCCAAACAGCGCAACCTTTTTATTCATCAGAGTTCCTTCTGCCTGCATGAAGAAGGGTTCAAATTCTGACTCCTCCAGTACCTCCGCGCCCATGGCAGGACATCCGAAGATAATGTAATCATATGCGGATACATCCGGCTGATCTGCGACATGAACGACATCAGCATGCTTTCCTGCCTTTTCAACGCCCTGTGCAACAGCATTTGCCATAGCCTCTGTATTTCCGGTTCCTGACCAGTATGCGATAAGAATATTCATGTGATTCCATCCTTTCCTAAGCTGTTATCAGCTGTTCCAGAGGAATGCCTTCCTGCAGTTTTTCCAGAGTACATTCCATGCTCTGCAGAAAGCGTGCCGTTGTTTTTCTCGCACGGGAGAGATTGTGATAAATCTTCCAGTATCCGATTTCCTGATAATTTTTTCCGTTGTTCTGTATAAACGACACAACATCATCCAGCGGATATCCGAGAAAGACACCGATTTCATGAGGAAAGCATTCCTTGCACATATGTTCCTGCAGATGATAAAGCGCCTGTCTGGTCGTCACAAAGCCGTATCCGAAAGCAGACAGAAACTGCTGTATATCCTCCTGACACAGATGCGTATCCAGAAGATCCTTGTGATATACGAGGATCAGCTTGAAATCCGGTGAATGCTTCATAATCTGAAGATAAATCCGTTTTGGATTCAGACAGCGGTTATATGCCAGAACAAGTTCTTCTACATTTCCAACTTCACTATCTCTGCAGCTGAACAGACAGGAAGGCTTCATACCCTCCAATGTTGGTGCTGCATAGTATGCAATCAGTTCAACAAACGACACGATGTTTCCTCCTTTATGTTAGATTAGTCTAACTATAGTTCTAATAAGAAACAGAGGAATCCCTCTGCCTATTAAATTATCTTAATCTAACTTATGGAATAAGTATACTTCATCAGGGCTCCGTATGTCAATCTCTTTTGAAGCTTTTTTGCATTTCTTCTTACGACGTTTCTTTTCTGAAAGCATGATTCTTCTTTCTATTTTGTATTCGCTTATCGTATGTGTCCTCTAAAGCCACTTATCGCTCTTTTTACATCCTTTTTTTCTATCCTATGTTTTTGAATGCTTTTATGAGTCCTTGTAAAGTTGCTCTTAGCATATTCTGATAGAGATCGTCGCAGTATGTGAGCGCAGGCAGCTTATAAAAAGAGTATGCTTATCATAAGGAATGCGTTCATCAAGCAGGCAAGCAGAAAATGGATACAACAGGTTTTCGCATCCCCTTCTGCATACGGCAAGAGCGATTGCATACAGGAAATGGCATTGACACATTTTGTTAGCTGTGTTAAACTTTATCCGAAAAAGGGGGTGAGATGATGGCAACCATCATCATACTCATACTACTCGTTTTGTATATTGTCTTTGCCTTCCATCGGTCAAGAAAAAGAATAAAAAACGGCTGCTGCGGTGGCGGCGGACCTGTATTCAGAGACAGCGTACAGACGGATCAATATGCAATACATGAGCGGTATCATATACGCGGTATGCATTGTGAAAGCTGCGCGGCAAGCATTGAACACAGACTTAATCAGATGCAGGATACGGCTGCCCTTGTAAATCTTCAAAAGGAAGTTGTCGATGTATACAGCAATCATCCGCTCAATAAAGAGGAGCTGTTTCAGGCCATTCAAGCATTGGGGTATGAAGCGTATGAGTGATATCAGCTATAATCGCCGCGTTCACTATTACATCGCCCTGTATGAGTTGTTTCAGGAGCAGGAATGCCTGCACTGCATGGATATCGCAAGAAAGCTGTCCATCTCACTGCCGGCTGCCAGCCGTATGCTACAAAAGCTGATCAGTGAAGGTTTGATTGAGAAAAAAAGCTATCAGAGCATCTGTCTTACACAGGCTGGAAAGGGACAGCTGCAGACAACCTATCACACATATTGCGAGCTGATTTCCTATTTTTCCCGCATACCCACTTTCACCGAGGAGGACCGTCTGGAAAGCTCCCTTCTCTGCCTGGGTTCCTTTCCGCATTCCCGCATCGAAAAGCTGGTTAGGAGTGCAGACTGTATAGGAACAGAAAAAAGGTGTCAAACACTTAGATAACACATAAGTGATGACACCTTTTTTTGTATGCAGATCAGATTTTTATTTTTCTTCCTTGACCGCAAAATACTGATTGGTTGCTGCTGTGATTTCCGTTGCCAGATCACGCTGCTGGAAGCTCTCTTTTCCGCTGTCGCATAACGGGCACAGATAATCATCCGCTTCCTTTGTGAAATCCTCACCGTCATAGGTGTATCCACAAATACTGCACATCCATGTCATATCGTATGTCCTCACTTTCTCTGTGAATTATTATACACAAGAAATGCACATCTGTCATTTTATTTGCCAGCTGATATAGCTGCGAATCCCTGCCGCAGGTCTTCCAGTATATCGTCAATATGCTCAGTGCCAATGGAAAGCCGTACAGTCTGCGGTGTGATTTTAACAGCTGCCAGCTCCTGTGCACTCATCTGTGAATGGGTTGTGGAGGCCGGATGAATTACAAGGGATTTCACGTCCGCCACATTTGCAAGCAGCGAGAATACGGACAGGGATTCCGTAAAGGTTCTCGCCTGTTCCTCACTCCCCTTTATTTCAAAGGTGAAGATGGATGCGCCTCCCTTTGGATAATAGCGTTCATACAGTTCTTTCTCTCTCCCCTGTGCAAGAGAGGGATGATGCACCGCAGCGACCTTCGGCTGCTTCTGCAGAAAGTCAACGACCTTTCCTGCATTTTCTACGTGGCGTTCCACACGCAGAGATAATGTCTCCAGCCCCTGCAGCAGAAGAAATGAATTAAACGGGGACAGACATGCTCCCTGATCACGCATCAATGTAGTCCGGATCTTCATGATATAGGCGATATTCCCCACGGCTTGCGTAAAGACAACGCCGTGATAGGAAGGATTAGGTTTTGACAGCCCCGGGAATTTATCGTTCTGTTCCCAGTCAAAGCGTCCTCCGTCCACAATGACACCGCCCATAACCGTTCCATGTCCGCCGATGAACTTGGTTGCGGAATGGACAACGATATCCGCTCCGTGCTCCAGCGGACGGAATAAAAACGGTGTGGCAAATGTATTATCAACAATCACCGGAATACCATGACGATGGGCGATTTCGGATACAGCCTCCAGATCGATGATATCCGCATTCGGATTTCCAAGGGATTCCAGATACACAGCCTTTGTGTTATCCTGAATGGCTTCTTCGAAGTTTTTCGGATCACTGCCGTCCACAAATGAGGTCGTGATGCCGCTGTCTGTCAGTGTGTTGGCAAACAGATTATAGGTCCCTCCATAGACCGTAGAGGAGGAAACGATATGATCGCCGCAGGTCACGATATTGCGGATCGCATAGTCGATTGCCGCAGACCCGGATGCCGTAGCCAAAGCCGCAGCGCCATTCTCCAACGCGGCCATCCGCTGTTCAAACACATCCGATGTCGGATTCATCAGACGGCTGTAGATATTGCCCCCCTCACGTAAGGCGAAACGCTGTGCTGCCTGCTCGGAATCCTTGAATACATAGGATGTTGTCGCATAGATCGGTACTGCTCTTGCATCGGTTGCGCTGTCTGGCTCCTCCTGTCCGGCATGCAGCTGCAGGGTTTCAAATTTATATACTTTCTCTTTCATATTGCTCCCTCTCTTTCAAATACCTAGTGTTTTAGTAGGCTTATTGAAATTATACGGGGTGAATGCATGGATGTCAATAAATTTTCACAGTTTTATGAAAATAATGTCATAAATACTGAAAATTATTTCATAAAGGCGTATTGTCTTTCTAAATAGCCTCTGCATGACAAAATATCATTACTGCGACAGCGACTGTACAGCATATCACATGGAGAAACCTGCAAATCGCTTCTTTGCTGCTTACCATAAGGAAAGCACATGCTACAAAACTATAAAAAAGAGTCAAGGAAACCATATTGAATTGGGTATCCAAAATATTTGGGGGGCTAAACTTTAGGGGTCAATTTAGGGGTCTGAA